>Ga0100389_1000664_pt1 | contig 27028 bp, 42 predicted proteins | sample CryGeymeta201513_FD_81537 | JGI IMG/M metagenome (GOLD analysis project Ga0100389, IMG submission 81537) | Groundwater microbial communities from Crystal Geyser aquifers in Utah, USA - Crystal Geyser metaG 2015-13 | ecosystem: Environmental > Aquatic > Deep subsurface > Groundwater | place: USA... | reverse complement strand
TGAAGAATCCGAAGATCCGGAAAAAGCAATTCAACGGGCAATGAGGTTTTATCTTAAACGGGGATATTCTAAAAATTGGGTTAACCAGAGATTGAAAAGTATAGAGATTAGAAAAGAACTGACTGATGAATGGGAAAATAGAGGAGTAAAAACCAGTATTGATTTTGCTAGTCTAACCGATGAGATTACTTTTGCTTGGGCGGGAATGAAAACGAAAGATTATAAAAAATATAAAGACCTTAAAAAAGAAAACTTGCGGGATAACATGACCAACCTTGAATTAGTTCTGAACATGTTAGCCGAAGTCTCAACGACTGAAATCTCAAAGAAAGTCGAACCAAAAAGTTTTGAGGAAAATAAAAAAGTCGCCAGAGAAGGTGGCGCGATCGCCGGTTCAGCCAAACGTAAACTAGAAAAACGAATTGGTAAAAAAGTTATTACCAAATTGAATGCGAGGGGATTGAAACTGATAGAATAGTGATTCTAGTCTGGATTCCCGCCTATGCGAGAATGACACATTTTGGGTAACAAAATTATTTGAGCCAACGTTTCAATTTTAGTAACATTTTAAGCGAACGACGAATAATCGCTTGACAAGTAGTAGTAGTGGTAGTATGATACAAATCATGATAGAAGAAGCTGCTCCAAAAGGATTACAGAGTGCACCAAAAGGAATGGTACAGGTCGAGGAATTGGTGTCGGGTGAATTTGGACTTGAACGAAAGTTTGTATTTGTTACAAAGGCAGAAGCATTGAAAAGACGTGAAGCTATGAGAAAAGCATATTTAAAAGGTCTAGAAGTTGCTAGGGTTGCAAACAATATCACTAGAGCAGGAGCTGTTAATAGACCTCGCTGATAAATAAGAAATCCTTTTAGTTTCGTTCCATGCGTTGTGGCTGAGTTTTTATCCAGATTAATAGTATTCCCCTTGACTTTTTTACTGTCAAACCGTAAGATAAATTCTAAAGCTTGAAAAGCCTTCTTGTTTTTTTGAAATTTTTAGTTATAATAAGTAAGGCTTGTGAATTTTTTATTATTAATTTATTTTATATAAATATATGGCAGATGGCGTTTTTCAGAGGACAAAACCTCATTTAAATATTGGTACGATTGGTCACGTTGATCATGGAAAGACAACTCTAACTTCAGCAATTCATTATTATCTTTCAAAAACAGGTAAAGCAAAATTCTTAAAATACGAAGATATTGATAAAGCTCCAGAAGAAAAAGCTCGTGGAGTCACGATTAATCTTCATCACTCAGAATATGAAACAGATAAAAGACACTACGCACACATTGATGCTCCAGGACATGCAGACTATATCAAGAACATGATCACAGGAGCCGCTCAAATGGATGGAGCCATCTTGGTTGTTTCTGCTCCAGACGGTCCAATGCCCCAAACTCGAGAGCATATTTTACTTGCACGTCAGGTAAACGTTCCGGCTATAATCGTTTTCTTAAACAAATGTGACATGGTCGCCGATAAAGAAATCTTGGATTTAGTCGAAATGGAAGTAAGAGATTTGTTAACTAAATATAAATTTCCTGGTGATAAAGTTCCAGTCATTAGAGGATCTGCGGTTAAAGCATTAGCAGATGATCCAGAAGGTTTAAAAGCAATTGAACTTCTTATGAAGACAGTTGACGAATATATTCCGGATCCAGTTAGACCAGTTGATAAACCATTTTTGATGCCGATTGAAGACGTCTTCACAATTTCCGGAAGAGGAACAGTAGTTACAGGGAGAGTTGAAAGAGGTATTGCTAAGGTGAATGAAGAAATGGAAATAGTTGGAATTAAAGACACTAAAAAGACAGTTATTACCGGAGTTGAGATGTTTAAGAAAACCTTAGACGAAGCTCGAGCAGGTGACAATGTCGGATTGCTACTTAGAGGAGTAGAAAAAGGAGACGTTATTCGTGGACAGGTGATTGCCAAACCAGGTTCAATTAAACCACACACAGAATTTGAGGCAGAAATTTATATCTTAACAAAAGACGAAGGTGGACGACACACACCATTCTTTAAAGGATATCGACCTCAATTTTATATCAAAACCACTGATATTACCGGAGAGGTAGAATTGCCAGCCGGTGTTGAAATGGTTATGCCAGGAGATAATGTCAAAATCAAGGGTAAATTAATCTATCCAGTTGCTATGGAAGAAGGATTGAAATTTGCAGTACGCGAAGGTGGACATACAGTTGGAGCTGGAGTTGTCACGAAAATCATTAAGTGATACCAATCAACGAATGAATCCTAATCAACTAATATTTGTAGATTAGGATAAGATTTGTAGATTCGGATCTTATATTGCACTTTAATACTATGCCGAAAGGAAGAATTAGAATTAGGCTTAAGTCGTATGACCATCGTTTAATTGATGAAACGTGTCAAAAAATAGTTGATACGACGATCAGAACTGGTGCCAACGTTGTTGGGCCAATTCCATTGCCTACAAAAAGTGAAATATTTGTAGTCAATAAAGCCTCTTTTATTGATAAAGATGCAAGAGAGCATTTTGGTTTAAAAACTCACAAAAGAATGATTGATATTTTAAATCCTACCAATCAAACGATTGACTCTCTGATGCATCTCGAACTTCCTGCCGGTGTTGAAGTTGAAGTAAAAATGTGATCCTTAGGGTAATAAATTCTGCTTGAAGATTTTGAATCATTGTTATATAATGCTATTTACATGTTAACTATCCTTTTGTTCGGGAACGAAGGATTTTTTTTAGACACTATATATTATGGTAGCATTTCTGTTAGGAAAAAAGTCGGTCTCGTCCCAACAATTTGATAAAAAAGGAGATAGAATTCCAACAACATTCATAGATACTTCTTCTTGTCATTTAATTAGCGTAGTCACTCCAGATAAAAGAGGGTATTTTTCCGTCAAGCTTGGATTTGGCCAAACTAAAAATATTAAAAAACCAGCAAAAGGTGAATTAGATAAAGCGGGGATAAAGACCCCGCTTCGTTTTTTTAGAGAATTTCGATTAGAAGATTACAAAGAAAAAGTTAAAATAATTGAAGAAGGAACAAAGAAAGGGGTTCAAATTGGGGAAGTTAAAATTTTTTCTGGAGATGTTATCAATCCAACTCTTTTTATAAAAAGTGGTGATTTGATAACCGTTTCGGGTACATCTAAAGGAAAAGGATTTCAAGGAGGAGTTAAACGTCATGGATTTAAAGGAAGATCACACACTCATGGAGCATCACGCGACGAGCGAGCTCCTGGATCAATTGGAATGACAACCACTCCTGGTAGAGTCTTTAAGGGAAAAAGAATGGCCGGTCGAATGGGTAACGACCGCGTGACAATCAAAAATATTGAAATAATAGAAGTTAAAGAAAATGGTTTATTGATCAAAGGATTGGTCGCTGGTGCAAAGGACGGGTTGTTAGAAATTAGGGGCTAAAAATATGGTCGAAATAAAAAAAGTAGAAAAAAAATCAAAATTATCTTTATCCATCTATAGTATTGATGGTAAAGAACAGAAAACTATTGAACTACCGAAAGATGTTTTTGCCGCTACTGAAAATAAAAGTTTATTAGCTCAAGCAGTAAGAGTTTACTTAGTAAATCAAAGACAAGGTAATGTTAAAGTAAAAACACGAAGTGAAGTGACCGGATCAACCAGAAAAATTTATCGTCAAAAAGGGACAGGAAAGGCTCGTCACGGTGCCATTAAAGCTCCTATCTTTGTTGGTGGTGGAATTGCTCATGGTCCAAAACAAAAAGATTATAATCTGAAGTTTAATAAAAAAGAAAAAAAATTAGCTTTATATGGTGCTTTATCAATAAAATTAAAGGAAAAGAAAATATTTGGTTTAGATGAAAAAGCTCTAACAATGAGCCCAAAAACCAAAACAGTTGCTAATTTTCTTAAAGTTTTGAAACTAGTTGGAAAAAATAATTTGATGATTTTGAAAAAAATATCTGGAAAAAATAATTTAGTCCTTGCAATGAGAAATATTTCCAACATTTCTTTTGTTGATGTAAATTCATTAAATCCTTATTTAATACTAAAAAGCAGCAGTTTAATTTTTGTTGAGAATGCCTTAGAAGTTTTTAATGATAAACCAAAAAATGATAATAAATAAAGTTTTAATTAAGCCAATCTTGACTGAAAAAGCCACAGATTTAGTTCAAAGTAATGTTTATATGTTTGAAATCGATTTAAAAGCGAATAAACATCAGGTAAAACAAGCTTTGGAAAAACTTTATAAGGTAAAAACAGGAGAAGTAAAAGTGATGATAAGAAAAGGAAAAGAAAAAAGAGTCGGAAAAAAAGGATTGCTCAAAAAAACAGCTAATAGAAAAATTGCCTTTGTTAAGTTAAATGAAGGTAAAATTGACTTATTTCCTCAAAAATAATTATGAATAAAAAAATATTATCTAAAAAAGTTAAACCGGTAAAAAGCTTGATGCTGATTTTGAAAAAAAGATCGGGCCGCGATAATAGCGGTCAAATTTCCGTTCGTCATCAAGGCGGAAGACAAAAAAGGTTTTACCGTGTGATTGATTTTAAAAGAGATAAACGAGATATTGAAGCGGAGGTTGTTCGAATTGAGAGAGATCCAAACAGAAATGTTTTTATTGCCTTGGTTAAATATAAAGACAATGAATTAAGATACATTCTTTGTCCTAATAAGCTTGAAATAGGCGATAAAATTATTGCCAGTGAAAATGCTGAAATAAAACTTGGAAATGCTTTAATGTTGAAAAACATTCCGATAGGAACTTTAGTTCACAATGTTGAACTTTATATAGGAAAAGGCGGACAGATGATAAGGTCAGCCGGAACTGCCGCCGAAGTCATAGCCAAAGAAGATAAATTTATTCATCTCAAACTGCCATCGGGTGCAGTCCAAAGGTTTTTTAAAGATTGTTGGGCGACGGTCGGTCAGCTAGGAAACATAAATTTTAAAGATGAGATAATTGGCAGTGCCGGAAGAAAACGACTCATGGGAATTAGGCCAACTGTTCGAGGCACAGCTCAAAATCCCCGCAGCCATCCACACGGTGGAGGAGAAGGAAGATCAGGAGAGGGAATGCACCCAAAGACTCCTTGGGGGAAGTCAGCTCGCGGAACGAGGACTAGAAATAAAAATAAATGGAGTAAATCACTAGTTATAAAAAGACGTAGGAAATAATTATGGAAACTAAAGCGTATTTTGTCAATTTGCCAGTTTCACCGAAAAAAGCCCGTTTTTATTTACCCGCAATTAAAAAATTGAAACCGGCTGAAAGCTTGGAATTCTTAATGTACGAAAATACCGATGCGTCTGAAATTTTATACAAAGCTATTAAATCGGCTCTTAGCAGCGCTCGACAGATATTGAAAGTAGAAGACAATCTGTTAAACTTTAAACTCCTAAGTGTTGAACAAGGGCAAAAATTAAAGCGCTATAGACCGGGTTCTAGAGGAAATGCTAAGCCCATCAATAGAAGAATGAGCCACATAAAGATTATCTTGGAAGTAAGGTCCGTAAATAAAGTTGATAAAAAAGTTGAAATAAAACAAATTGTAAATAAAGAAATATCAAATATCAAAGATCAAAAATCAAAAACTAAATTAAAAATTGAAAAATCTAAAAAGTAATGGGACAAAAAGTTCATCCAAGAGGTTTACGTCTTGGGATAATATACAATTGGAATTCAAGATGGTTCTTTTCAAATAAAAGAGCCTTCAAAGATTCCTTGATATCAGATTTGAAAATAAGAAAAATTTTAATGAATAAATTAGCTTTTTCTTCAGTAACTCAAATAGATATAGAAAGAGCGATAAATAGAATTACTTTGATTATTTATGCTGTTAAAGTTGGTATGATAATTGGTCGGGGTGGAAAAGGGTTGGAAGAAATAAAACAGTTTGTTCTTGATAATCTAAGAAAAAGTGAAAAAGTCAAAGAACTGAAGATTGATATTAAAATTGAACCCGTCAAAAAACCATTTTTAAATTCATATTACGTAGCCCAATTAGTTGCGGAGAAGTTGATAAAAAATTTTCCCCACCGTTCTACGGTTCACAATGCTATGAATAAAGTAATGGAAGCCGGTGCTAAAGGTGTAAAAATCCAATTAGGAGGAAGAGTTGGTGGAGCCGAAATTTCCAGAAGAGAGAAATATTTCTTGGGATCAGTTCCAACATCCACAATTAGAGAAGACGTTGATCTGGCAAGATACCCAGCCCTTACAAGATCAGGATATGTGGGAGTGAAAGTTTGGATATGTAAGAAAGTTAATAGTTAATAGTGAAAAGTTAAGAGTTACTTGAATAATTCTTAATTTTTAACTTTTAATTTTTAATTAAAGTTATGTTAGCACCAAAAAGACAAAAATATAGAAAACAATTTAGAGGAACTTTTAGGAAGATTGCCGTTAAAGGCGATAGACTAAATTTTGGTTTTTATGGTTTAAAGGCAATGAAAAGTGCCTGGATAAAAGACCGGGAAATTGAATCGGCTAGAGTTATTTTTGCCCGAGGTACAAGAAAGAGCGGTAAATATTGGTTTAGGATATTTCCGGATAAACCGTTTACTAAAAAACCTCCGGAAGTGACAATGGGTTCAGGAAAAGGCGATGTGGCCTATTTTGTAGCCAGTGTTACACCGGGAAGAATATTATTTGAGATTGATGGGTTATCAAAAGAAGAATCAATTAAAGTACTGACTGATGTTGCATCAAAAATATCGGTAAAAACAAAAATTGTTAGCAAAGAAATATAAATTATTAAAATATTTATGAAAAAAATTACTAAGACATACAACGAAAAAACCAGTAAAGAATTAGCAAAAGAAGCTAATTTGATAAGAGAAGAAATTGCCAAATTACAGTTATCTTTTAAGAGTAACCCTCCAAAAGATACAAACAGTTTGGTAAAAAAAAGAAAACAATTAGCAGTTTTATTAACGGTTCTTGGCGAAAAAAAGAATACAAAATAATTATATGAAAAAAACATTGATTGGAAAAGTAGTTTCGACAAAAATGACAAATACAGTAGTAGTAATGGTTGAAAGAAAATTTAGACATGCTGTCTATCATAAAGTTATTATCCGACATAAAAAATATAAAGCTCATAATGAAAAATTAAGTTTGCAAATGGGTGATGTAGTCAAGATTGAAGAAACAAGGCCAATTTCAAAAGATAAACACTTTAAAGTAATACAGAAAATATAAATATTATAAATTTTATAAAAATTATAACGATTATAACCATATGCTTCAGCTAAGAACAATTTTAAACGTCGCAGATAATAGTGGTGCCAAAAAGGTATCGATGATTGGTATGTCTAAAATGGGTAACAGAAAATTTGCCTATTTAGGTGAAGTGATAAATATTACCGTAATGGAAGCACAGCCTTTTGGTATGGTAAAAAAAGGTGAAGTTCACTCAGCTGTTATTGTCAGGACAAGAAAAGAAGTTAGAAGAAAAGATGGTAGTTATATAAGATTTGACGAAAATGCCTGTGTAATACTCGCAAGCAAAGAAGTAAAAGATCCAAAAGGAACAAGAATTTTTGGTCCAATTGCAAAAGAAGTTAAAGAAAATGGTTTTTCAAAGATAGCAAGTTTAGCCGAAGAAATTTATTAAATATTATAAAAATTATAATAATTATAACAATTATATGAAACTCAAGAAGGGCGATAAAATAAAAATGAGAATCGGTAAGGACAAAGGCAAAGGCGGAGTAGTAGAAAAAGTTTATAAAAATTCTAATAAAGTGCTGGTCACAGGAATGAATCTTTATAAAAGACATGTAAAGAAAAATGAAAAAATGCCACAGGGCGGAATTGTTGAAATACCAAGAGCAATAAATGTTTCAAAATTAAGCCTCGTTTGTCCTAAATGCGAGAAATTGACAAGAATAGGATTTGTAATTGAAAAAAATAAAAAATTTAGAATTTGTAAAAAATGCGATAGCAAGATATAAATATGACATTTAAAGATTTTTACAACTCAGAGGTAGCCCCGAAATTAACAAAAGACTTAGGTGTTAAAAATCTTATGGCTGTGCCTAAAATAATTAAAATTGCTATTAATGTTGGAGCCGGTGAGGCTGTAACTAACAAAAATGTTATTGAAAAAATTCAGGAACAGATATCAACAATTACTGGACAAAAAGCTTTAATTACAAAAGCTAGGACGTCCGTTTCTGCCTTTAAAATCAGAAAAGGACTCGCAATTGGAGTTAAGGTGACTTTGAGAGGAAAAAGAATGTATCATTTTTTGGAAAAATTGATTAAAATAGTGATTCCTCGATTGAAGGACTTTAGAGGAATTCCAGAAAGTAATGTTGATCAAAATGGTAACTTGAATATTGGTTTTCCCGAACAAATAATATTTCCTGAAATAGATTTCGATAAAATTGATAAAATAAGAGGTTTGCAAGTAACGGTAGTCACCAATGCAAGAAACAAAGAAAAAGGAAAAAAATTATTTGAAATGTTAGGAATTCCCTTTAAGAAATAATTATGGCAAAAACATCCGATGTAGTTAAATTTCTAAAAAAACAAAAATTTAAAGTACGATTTCATAATCGTTGCTCTATCTGCGGAAGATCGAGAGGATATATGAGACGTTTTGGACTATGCAGGATTTGTTTTAGAGAAAAGGCATTACAGGGAGATATTCCCGGAGTTAAAAAAATTTCACTATGAGCAGATCAAGAAAAAAAGGACCATATATTGATGATAGGTTAATGAAAAAAGTTTTAAAGCAAAAAGAGACAAATGATAATACGGCTATTAAAACATGGTCACGAGCATGTCAAATCCCGCCCGATTTTGTTGGGCATAAATTTGGGATTCATAACGGCAGAAAATTTATAGAAGTTTCTATAACTGAAAACATGGTTGGTCACCGATTAGGAGAATTTTCGATTACTCGAACATTCAGAAGCCATGGAAAAGTTACAAAAAAAGTTGTTGAGGCAACATAAAAATATATGGAAAATTCAATTATTGATCTAGTGATCAGAATTAAAAACGGGTATATGGCAAGAAAGGCAACTATTGAGTCGCCTCATTCGAAATATAAAGTAACGATTTTAAAAAAATTGTTAGATTTAAAATTTATTGAAAACTATTCAGTTAAAGGCGAAATTAAAAAGAATATTATAATTAATTTAAGCTATGAAGAAGGTAATCCGGCCATAGCTGATGTAAAAATTTATTCAAAACCGGGAATGAGATTGTATATATCTTATAAAAATTTGAAACCTGTTTTGAGTGGTTTCGGTTATTCAATTCTTTCCACTTCAAAAGGTATTATGACAGACAAAGAAGCAAAAAAAGCAAAGTTAGGTGGAGAATTATTATTTAGTTTTTGGTAATCCCCTTGGCGGGATAAATTTTATGTCTAAAATAGGTGAAAAACCAGTTGTTTTATCAAGCACAGTCAATTTAACTATTGATAATAATAAAGTCAATATTAAAGGCCCTCAAGGGGAAATGTTTTTTGATGTGCCTAAAAAATTAACTTTAATAAAAGAAGGAAACAATCTAATTATTAAAAGAAATAATAATGACAAAAAAGTTAAGTCGTTACATGGTTTATATCGACAACTGTTAGGAAATGCAATATCGGGAGTAGAAAAACCTTGGGAAAAAAAATTAGAAGTAGTAGGAACCGGTTACACGGTAAAATTGCAAGGCGAAAATCTGGTCTTTAAGATAGGATATTCTCATTTGGTAACCTTTAAGAAACAACCGGGGATAAAATATAAAGTTGAGGGAAATAATAAAGTAACTGTCGAAGGATATGATAAGCAGATGGTCGGACAGGTAGCCTATCAAATAAAAATGATTAGAAAACCTGACGTATATAAAGGTAAAGGAATTAGATATTTGGGTGAAAAATTAAGAATTAAACCTGGTAAAAAGGCAAAGGCCGCAGGCACAGCTGCCTAATCAATAATATGACAAACATAAACTTAGATCGAAAACTTCGAAGAAAAAGAAGAGTTAGTTCCAATATTCATGGTACGAGTGATCGTCCGAGAATATCTGTTTTTCGATCCAGCAAATATATTTATGCTCAGGCAATTGACGATAAAACAAGAAAAACTATTTTAACTTTTTCTAATTCGGATTTAAAAAAAGACGCTGGTTTTAAAAAAGGTAAAAAAAGAGACGATTCAAAAAAGATTGGTATTGAACTATCAAAAAAACTTATTGAAAAAAAAATATTAAGTGGAGTGTTTGATAGAGGGTCCTATGCATATAATGGCAGAGTTAAAGCCATAGCAGAAGGATTAAGAGAAGGCGGTTTTAAGATATAAAAAATTACTAATTTCTAATTACTAAATATAATGTTTAATCAATATAGACAAGAAGATAAAGAATTTCAAGAAAAAGTCGTTAAAATAAGAAGAGTCTCTAAAAAGACGACAGGTGGTAATTATGTAACTTTTTCTGCATTAGTTGTTGTGGGAAACCGAAAAGGAAAAGTTGGCATTGGATTGGGCCGATCTCTTGAAGTACCTCCGGCAATTCAAAAAGCCATTAGTTATGCAAAAAAACATATGATCACGGTTCCAATGAGAAACAAAACTATTCCTCACGAAGTGAGAGTAAAATTTAAAGCAGCTTTAATATTATTAAAACCGGCTCCGGAAGGAACTGGGCTCAAAGTTGGAAGCGTCACTCGTGTAATTTTAGATTTAGCTGGGGTTGAAAATGCCTCCGGAAAAATCATCGGTTCTAGGAATCAAATTGTTAATACTTATGCAATTATGAAGGCTTTAAGCTTGTTACGTACTAAATTTTAATTACTTATATGAATAATTTTTTGTCCAATTTACCGAAAGTAAATATTAAGAAGAAAAAGCGACTAGGTCGCGGACTTGGTAGTGGAAAAGGATCAAAATCAGGACGCGGAACAACCAGACATCAGAAGGCCCGCGAAAGTATCCCTCTTCATTTTGAAGGTGGACAAGGGAGAATTGTTAAAAAATTTCCACTTTTGCGTGGTAAAGGAAAGAATAATTCTATTAAAGAAAAAGCTTTTGTAATAGATCTTGAAGTTTTAAATAATTTGAAGGACAATTCAATTGTAAGTAGAGAAACGTTGATTAAAGAAAATATCATCACAAATGGAAAAGAAAAGTTACCGATAAAAATTTTAGCCAATGGCCAATTGAAAAAAAAGTTGATTGTTAAACTGCCTGTATCTAAAAAAGTTAAAGAAGCTGTCGAAAAACTCGGCGGTCAGGTTGAACCCTAAAAAATGATCAAAAAAATAATTGAAAAAATAAACGTTCTTCTCAAAGATCCAGAGTTGAAAAGAAAAGTTATATTTACTTTATTTATTTTTTTAGCTTTCCGTTTTTTTGCTTTCTTACCTGTCCCGGCAATTAATTTAGTAAAACTTCGGGCTTTGTTTTCACAGAATCAGTTTCTTTCCTTGCTTGATATATTTTCCGGAGGGACATTAATAAACTTTTCAGTTATGGCCTTAGGTTTAAATCCCTATATCAACGCTTCAATCGTTTTGCAAATGCTAACAATGACGATTCCTCATTTAGAGAATTTGTCCAAAGAGGGAGAATATGGGAGAGCAAAAATAAATCAGTACACGCGAATGTTGACGGTTCCCTTGACGATAGTTCAGGCGATTGGTATATTTATGCTTCTCAGAAACCAAAAAGTAATCAGTGTTTTAAGCCCGATTGAATTCTTCTCATTTATTGTAACTATGGTTGCCGGTACATTTATCCTAGTTTGGTTTGGTGAACTGATCTCTGAATTTGGTCTTGGAAATGGAATATCGCTGCTGATTTTTGCCGGAATCGTTGGCCGGCTTCATGTTTTACTCGGAAGGACTGCAACCGTATTTAACCAAGAAATTATTTTTAATATGATAATCTTTTTGGCGTTGTCCCTGTTTGTTATTGCGGCCATCGTTTTTATTAATGAGGCGACGAGAAGAATCCCTGTACTCTATGCAAAAAGAATCAAAGGAAATAGAATGTATCAGGGAGCAACTAATTTTTTACCTTTAAAACTTAATCAGGCTGGCGTTATTCCAATTATTTTTGCTGTCTCATTTGTTCTTTTTCCTCAATTAATCGGTAACTTTTTAAAATATGTAAAAAATCCAGCTTTAGCCAGTATAGGAAATTTTCTTTCAACGGTTTTTTCTCCAACTGGTTTTTTCTATAATTTTTTCTATTTTTTTCTTGTGGTTGGTTTTACCTATTTTTACACGATCATTGTTTTTAATCCGCAAAAAATTTCTGAAGAAATCCAAAAACAAGGTGGATTTATCCCTGGAATACGTCCAGGTACGGCAACAAAAGAATATTTACAAAGAATTTTATATAGAATTACAACGGTAGGAGCAGTGTTTTTAGGAGTAATTGCTATTATGCCTGTTTTAGTTTCAAAAATAACCGGTATGACAAATTTAGTGATAGGAGGCACCGGTATTTTAATCGTTGTTTCAGTAATTCTTGAGACGTTTAAGACAGTTGAGTCGCAGTTGGTAATGAGAAATTATGACCGTTTTGTTAAATAAATGTTATAACAATTATAATTTTTATAAATTTTATATTTTCTTATGGCTAAAAAAGGCTCAAGAATAGATTTAGGTTTGGTTTGCGAAGTGTGTCAATCGGTTAATTACATTGTTGAAAAGAATAAAGTCAATACAACCAGTAGTTTAAGGTTGAATAAATTTTGTAAAAAATGTCGAAAACATACAGCGCATAAAGAAACTAAGAAATTGGATTAAAATTATATGAAACTAGTTCTAATTGGCATTCAAGGTTCGGGGAAATCTACCCAGGGAAATCTACTATCCAAACAATTAAAAATACCATATCTTTCAACAGGTCATATCTTTAGAGAGATTGCTAAAGAAAAAACACAACTAGGACGATATATAAAAGAAACAGTTAACGCAGGGCTTCTTGTTCCGGATATTAAAACTATCGAAATTGTTAATTCTTATCTTTCCCGTCCTGAATATAAAAAAGGATATATTTTAGATGGATTCCCAAGAACGTTAGAACAGGTAAAAGAATTTCAGAATAACGTTAACAAGATAATCTATCTTGATATTTCTCAAAAAGAAGCGATTTGGAGACTGTTTCACCGGAACGACAGCACAAGAAGTGATGAAACTCTACCGGCTTTAAAAAAGAGAATTGCTTCATTTTATAAATATACGGAGCCGGTAATAGAATATTACAGAAAAGAAAATAAATTGATTGATATAGATGGAACAATGAAGATTGAAGACGTAAACAGTGAGATTCTTAAAGGGCTAGGTAAGCAACTGATCAAAAATCAGGTGACGGATTGGAAGAAAAAACAAAAGACGATAATTGCCATCGTTGGATTACCGGGAAGTGGAAAGACCGATGCGGCATCCTATTTAAAAAGTAAAGGTCTGCCGATTATCCCTTTAGGTAAAACAGTTATTGATCGGGTTAATCAAAAAAATCTGCCTCATAGTGAAAAAGCCCATAAAGCAGTGAGAGAAGAACTAAGAGTAAAACATGGAAAAGAAGCGATGGCAGTTTTAAATATTGGCAAGATAAAAACAGCCTTAAAAGACAACTTGATCATTGTTGTTGAAGGAATGCGTTCTTGGGAAGAATATCTGTATTTTAAAAAAGAATTACCTGAGGTTAAGTTGGTAATAGTATGCATTTATTCGGAGAAGCTCCTTAGATATAAAAGGATCTCAAAAAGAAATAATATGTCTGAGCATTATGGAGAAGAGAGGGATATTAATGAGGTTGTTGGTATCAATTCTGGTCCAACCATTGCCTACGCTGACCATGTGATAAAAAACAACTATTCAAAAGAAGAATTTTATGACAAATTGGAACTAACATATCGAACAATTTATTTTTCATAAATGGTGAATTTAAAATCAAGCCAGGAAATCGCAGTAATGGCGGAAAGTGGGAAGAGGTTAAGAGCCGTTGTTAAAGATTTGTCTCCGTTAATTAAGCCGGGAATAACCACTAAGGAGATAGATGAAAAAGCTGAGGAATTAATTAGGGAGCAAGGAGGCGAGTCCTCATTTAAAACTGTTTCAGGATACTTATTTAGCACCTGTACACCAATAAATGAGCAAATTGTTCATACTAAACCCAGTAAACGCGTTTTGAAAAATGGAGATGTTTTAACTTTGGACATAGGAATGTTATATAAAGGTTGGCACACGGACTATGCCATTACAAAGGTAGTTGGGGGGAAAAGTGAAAACGTAAACGTTAATAAATTTTTAAGAATAGGAGAAGAAACTCTATATCTTGCAATCAAAAAAGCAAAAATAGGGAATAGACTTGGGGAAATTTCCGAAGTAATTGAAAGGGAAATAACAGGTAACGGGTACTTTATTATAAAAGAATTAACAGGCCATGGGATTGGAAGAAAGTTGCACGAAGACCCATACATATTTGGTTTTGTTGATCGACCAATTAATAAGTCAACACTAATAAAAAAAGGGTTGGTAATAGCGATCGAAATTATTTACGCAATGGGAACGGAGACTATGATTTATGAAGATGATAATTGGTCAATTATTACGATGGATCGGAGTTTATCGGCATGTTTTGAACATACAATAGCGGTTACCGAACGGGGACCAGTAATTTTGACATGAATATATAATAATTTTATGTTAAAATATAGACTTTATGAAGGATGACGTAATCACGGTTGAGGGAGAAGTAGTAGAAAACCTTCCCAACACTTTATTTAAAGTAAGATTAATGAATTCGGAAAAGGTGATATTGTGTTATTTATCAGGAAAGATGAGGAAGAATTACATTAAAATTCTACCAGGAGATAAGGTTAAGATAGAAATGACGCATTATGATCTGAATAAAGGCAGAATCACTTATAGAAAATAAATATGAAAATTCAATCATCAGTAAAAAAGATTTGTCCTAAGTGCAAAATAGTTAAAAGAAAAGGTAATTTATATGTTGTTTGTTCGAACGTTAAACACAAACAAAAACAAGGATAAAAATTATGGCAAGAATGTTGGGAGTTACATTACCGGACGAGAAGAGAATTGACTATGCGTTGACGACCCTGTATGGTATTGGTTGGACTAATGTGAAAGCCGTTTTATCACAAACAGGCGTTGACGCTAATAAAAAAGTCAAGGAAGTATCAGAAGAGGATTTTAAGAAAATTCTTGAAGTTATTGAAACAAACTATAAAGTAGAAGGTTATTTGAGGGAAGCAATTAATGATAATATCAAAAGATTAAGAGAGATTGGAAGCTATAGAGGAATAAGACATGTTCGAGGATTACCTGTTGATGGACAACGGACAAAATCTAATGCTAGAACTAAAAGAGGAAAAAGAAAGACAGTCGGTGCTCTAAAGAAAGAAATGTGGGCTAAACTTGAACAAAATAAAACAGCTGAAGCCGTTAAAACAAAAGAAACTAAATAAAACTATTTATTAATATGATAAAAAAACAAACAAAAAGAAGCGTTATTAAAGGTAAAATATATATCACTTCTACTTTTAATAATACTTTAGTGACAATTACCGATGAAAAAGGCAATCCGTTGGTAGTTGGATCAACTGGAATGCATGGATTTTCCGGTACGAGAAAATCAACCCCATATGCCGCCACTGTAACAACGGAAAATGCCATAAAAAAAGCAGAAGAGAAATTTGATTTCCAAGTTGCAGACGTTTTAGTAAAAGGAATTGGTCCCGGAAGAGAAGCTTCTTTGAGGGCGATTAAAGCATCAAGGCTTGATATTAATAGAATTATAGATATTACGCCGGTTCCTCACAATGGTGTGAGGCCGCCAAAAATTAGAAGAGTTTAATAAAACAATATGAGATATTTAGGTCCAAAAAATAGAATTTCCCGGCGCGAGGGAGTGGATTTGGAGTTAAAGACAGTAGGCTCTAAATCTCATGCACGCTTATTGAAAAAACTTAACGTACCTCCGGGTCAACATGGAGTAAGAAAAAGAAAAAAAGTATCAGAAAGAGGCACTCAACTCCGAGAAAAGCAAAAATTGAGATATATGTTTGGAATTACTGAAAAACAATTAAAGAATTATTTTAAAAAGGCCAGTTTGAAAAAAGGGAATACGGCTTCTTATTTATCTCATTCTTTGGAGAGCAGACTTGACAATATAACTTTTCATTTAGGTTTTGCTCCGACTCGAGCGTCGGCCCGTCAATTAGTTACTCATGGACATATTATTGTCAATAAAAAAAGACTATCGATCCCTTCTTACCAAGTTAGGGTAGGGGAAGAAATAAGTTTTAGCGATGATAAGACAACGAGAATTCCATATATTGAAAGCTCTCTGAACAATAAAGATATTATCTTACCTTCTTGGCTGGAAAAAAAAGCCATCATAGGAAAGTTGATATCAGAGCCAACTCAAGAGGTAATTGAAAAACTGATAAATCTGAGATTAATCATTGAATATTATTCTCGATAATTAATAGTTCCCGACTAAGTCGGGATTATAAAAAATATGTTTAGTCCAATTTTTTTCACCCAAAAAACTGAAGAGGGTAATTATGGAAAGTTTGTTATTGAACCATTACCACAAGGTTTTGGTCAAAGTATGGGTCATGCTTTAAGAAGAACTCTTCTTTCTTCTTTAAAAGGAGTAGCGGTTACGAATATTAAATTCGATGGAGCCCCCCATCTTTTTTCAGTAATCCCAGGAGTAAAAGAATCCGTTTTGGAGATTATGTTAAATTTGAAACAGCTCAAATTCGATATAAAAGAGGGAGGACCTTATAAAGTAAGCTTTGAAGGAAAAGGTGCAAAAAAAATATTAGCTAAAGATTTAGAAGGCGAAATCAAACCAATCAATGGAGATTTTTATATTGCTGAAATGACTGATGATAAAGCCAAATTTTCCATTGAAGCAATCGTTGAAGTAGGGGTTGGTTATTCAACAGTTGAGGATCGGGAAGAAAAAAAAACCGGCTATATTCCAGTAGATGCTTTTTTCTCACCTATAAAAAAAGTTAATGTCAAGGTAGAAGAAGCTAGAATAGGTAGAAAAGATAATTCTGACAGATTGATTATCGAACTGGAAACTGATGGAAGCATTAAACCGGAAACAGCTATCAAAGAAGCATCTAAATTGTTAACAGAATATTTTAGTTATCTTCTCTCCGGGAAAGATGCTCCAGAATTAAAAAAGCAAATAAGTGTGGCTGACGAAAAAAAAGAAGCAATTGATAAAAAGCTATTTGATATTATTATTGATGAACTAAATTTACCGTCCCGTGTAATCAACGCATTGCTTAGAGAAAAAATCGAGACAGTAGCAGACCTAGTAAAGACAGGAAAAGATAAACTTACTGGTATGAAGGGCGTTGGAAAGAAATCAATAGAATTGATAGAAGAAGAGTTAAAGAAAATGGAAATAGAATTAAGCTAATAAATATGAGACATGGAGTAAAAAAAATAAAATTCAGTAACGGTATTGATGCCAATCGCGCCTTAACAAGAAAATTGGCTGTTAATTTCTTTTTAAAAGGAAAATTATCAACAACTTTATCAAAGGCGAAGGCAATGAAACCGGTAATAGAAAGATTGATAGAAAAGATGAAAGTAAAGACAGAATCAAATCTTAACTATTTAAAACAAAAATTAGATAGCAAAGAAGTTATTGAAATGGCATATAAAGATATAAGTCCAACTATCGCAAAAATAAACGGAGGTTATGTAAGAGTAATTAAATTAGGCCAACGGGAATCTGATGGGGCGGAAACAGCTCGTATTGAATGGGTATATCCGATTATAAAACAGAAATAAATATGAATAAATTGACTCAATCAACAAAACCGACTAAAGAAAAGCAGATTGATAGAAAATGGCACTTGATTGATGCATCCGGAAAAGTATTGGGACGTTTAGCGCCGCAAATCGTTAAACTGGTCCAAGGAAAGCATAAAACAAGCTATGTACCAAATATGGATATAGGAGATTATGTTGTTGTTATTAATGCCTCTAAGGTTGTAATCAGCGGAAAAAAAGCACTAGCTAAAGAATATACTAATTACTCGGGTTATCCCGGTGGTCTGAAAAAGATTAATTTTGCAGATTTATTGAAAAAGGATGCGCGGGAAATTATTAAAAGAGCAGTATCGGGAATGTTGGCTAAAAATAAATTTCGCAGTGATAGGTTGAATCGAGTTAATGTATTTCCAAATGCAGAACACAGTTATAAAGATAAATTCATAAATCAATAATATGGTAAAAAAAGCTAAAAACATAAGCTATTACGAAGCCGTTGGTCGAAGAAAACAATCAGTAGCCCGTGTACGGCTTTATTTAGTAAAAAAAAGTGAAGAAAAGTTAGTCGGTAAATTAAAAATAAAAGCCGGAGAAATCTTTATTAATGGCAAATCAATTGAGGAAACATCTTTTAAGACTTATAAAAAAAAGTTTTTGTCACTTCCGTTAATTTTAACAAAAAATGAAGATCGATTCGCAGTTTCTATAATTGTAAATGGTGGTGGTACAACTGGTCAATTAGACGCTATGGTTCACGGTATCGCTCGGGCACTACTGATTGTTGATAATGAAGCCTATCGTCCATTACTCAAAGCTAATGGATTGTTAACAAGAGATCCGAGGAAAAAGGAAACAAGAAAAGTAGGTACAGGAGGAAAAGCAAGAAGAATGAAACAATCACCGAAACGATAAGTTATTTTTTATTTATGATTCCTCTTTCTATTATTATTGTTTCTTTCAATACAAAAGAAATAACTAAGAAATGTCTCCTTTCATTAAAAAATAACTTCGTTAAATATCCATTGGGATATGAAGTAATAGTTATAGATAATAATTCTCGAGACGGAACAATTGAATTTATTTTGGACTTACAAAAACAGTGGAAAAATCTTCATGTATTTTTTAATAAAAAAAATATTGGCTTTGGTAAAGGAAGTAATTTTGGTTTAGAAAAGAGTAAAGGGAATTATGTTTTATATCTTAATTCCGATGCAATTGTAACCGACATTGATTTTCGAGATTTAATAAAGATAATGGAAATGCAGAAAGATATAGGGGCATTAACAGTCAAAGTAGTTCTGTCAACGGGTGAGATTGACCCCGCTTCTCACAGAGGTTTTCCGACTCTTTGGAGATCATTTACCTATTTTTCAGGATTGGAAAAAGCTTTTTTTAATATACCGGTATTAAACAAATTATTTGGCGGATATCATCTAGTTAATTTAAATTTAAGCAATATTCATGAAATTGACGTTCCCACGGGCGCTTTTTTACTTGCTAAACGGGTAATTTTAGATAAACTTGGGGGCTTTGATAAAGATTATTTTGCTTATGGAGAAGATATAGAAATGGCTTTTCAAATAAAGAAATTAGGATACAAAATTATCTATTATCCTTTATGGCAAGCTCTTCATTTAAAGTCAGTATCAGGTTTGAAGAAAAAAAATACCGATGTTCAAAAAAAAACTAATCATTATTTTTATGATTCTATGAAGATTTTTTATAGTAAACATTATGCTGAAAATCATAACTGGTTAACTAACAAATTGGTTTATTTAGCAATCGACTTTAAAAAAAGTTTAAATAAATGAAAAAAATAGGGATAGATGCCAGATTATATTCTCAAACGGGAGTAGGTACTTACTTAAAAAATCTTATTTATTATTTAGAAAAAAAAGATTTAAAGGATGAATTGTTTTATATATACTTGATGCCTGATGATTATGATAATTTTAAAACTAAAAATAAAAATATTATTAAAAGAAAAGTTTATTCTCGTTGGCATACTTTTGGTGAACAAGTTGGCTTTGCTGCAAAACTTTATCAGGATAATTTAGATTTAATGCATTTTACCTATTTTAGTTACCCAATTTTTTATTTCAAGAAATTTATTGCCACAGTTCACGATGTGACTCCTTTATTATTTAAGACAGGAAAGGCCTCAACAAAAAATCAATTAATTTATAATATCAAACATTTATTTTTTAGGATTATTCTTCGATGTCAAATAGAGAGGGCGATTAAAATTATCACACCAACGAATACCGTTAAAGAACAATTAGTAGAAATATATGGACAGAAAATATCAAAAAAAATTTTCTCAATTTACGAAGGAGTAAATTATCAAATAACAGAATTAAAAGAAAATAAGGAATTGGGGAAAAAATATAATAATTTTTTTATCTATGTTGGAAACTTTTACCCTCATAAAAATGTTGAAAAATTGATAGAAGCTTTTAAAAATATAAATAAAAAATATAAGTTAATACTTATTGGTCCTAAAGATTTTTTCACAGCAAGAATACTTCGATGTATCGATACACCGAAGAAAAATAAAAATATTTTATTATTAACTAATTCTTCACTAACTGACTTAGTATTTTTTTATAAAAATGCTTTAGCCCTAGTTCATCCATCACTCTCAGAAGGGTTTGGGTTACCTCTGATTGAAACGGCATACTTCAATACACCAATAATTGCTTCGAATATCAAAGTATTTAAGGAATTATTGGGTAACAATTATTTATCTTTTAATCCAAACGACACGAATGACATTGCCGAAAAAATAAAAAATTTTATCGAAAAAAGACCTAAGTTTGATTATACGAATATCATGAAAAAATATTCCTTCTCAAAAATGACTGATGAGACTTTAAAGATTTACCAAGAAGTTTTAAATAAATATTAATTAATAAACAATTATTAAATATTTAGCTTCGATGTATCGATACATCTATTGAAGAAAATACACTGTTCTAATAAGTCAAAACCTCACTTTTGTAGGTTATAAGCGATTGACACAAATATATTTGTGTAATATCTTGGTTTTATGGCCCAAATATCCAAAAGAAATATCGACCAGCAAAAATTAGCTCGTATAAATGAACTGCTTTTTGATTTGTTACTAACTATGACTGATAATCAAGAAGTAGATGAGGTTTTGAACGAGCTCTTAACCTCTACCGAAAAAACAATGATTGCAAAAAGGGTGGCTTGTTTTTATCTCTTAATTAAGGAAGTTCCAATTCATGAAATTGAAGATGCTCTAAAAATTTCTACATCGACGGCGGCTTACTTCAAACATTTTTTAGATCGATCATTAATAATAAAAGATTACTTATCAAATAGGCTCAAAAATGATAAATTAAAACATTTGTTAGAAGATATTTTTATAGATATATTTTATGGAACTTTAAAAAAAGGCTCCAACTGGTCAAAAGACAAGAGAATTTATTATCAACACCAACGCAAACGCCAAGATCCACTCAGGTAAAAATACTTCGATGTATCGATACATTGAAGTATTATGTTACGTTAATTTTTTTCCGATATTTTGAGAAAATCTTAGCAAATATCCGTCAGGATCCATTACTAGAATTTCTCGACAACCGTGTAATGTGTTATTCACTTTGTACCAACGATCTTTTACTTCCCGTTTTAATGGATATTTATTTTTATTTAAAGCATCAATAATATTTTTAATATTATCTGTTTCAATTTGAAAATTGATTCCTCGTCCATAAGGATATTCTGGTTTTCCGTTGTGCCACTCTTCGTCATTATCTTCTTGTTGAATCATGATTTGGCTACCTTGATATGAAAGAAAAGCAAATAAAGGATCGGATCGTTGATATTCGAGTTTAAAATCCAATATATTTGTATAAAAATTTAGACTTTTTTGAAAGTTGGAAACATATAATTCAGGTTTTAGATTATTAAACTTCATTAATAAAATAATATCACAAGGGAGATTGTTATAATAGAGACTATGCTCTATCAGAAAAAAATCGCCATTGTTTATGATTGGATTGATAAGTGGGGAGGGGTGGAGAGGGTCCTTTTAAACCTTCATGAGATGTTTCCGGAAGCGGTTTTTTATACTTCATATTTTGATGAAATAAAAGCTGAGTGGGCAAAAGATTTAAACATCAAAACTTCTTTTCTACAAAAATTTCCAGATTTTATAAAAAAAAGCCGGATCCTTTCCTTTATTTTTTATCCATTTGCTTTTGAATCATTTGATTTTTCGGGATATGATTTAGTGATTTCGATTACTTCGTCATTTGCTAAATCGATCATTACTAAACCGAGGACTAAACATATTTGTTATTTATTAACACCAACGAGATATCTGTGGAGTCATAAACAAGATTATATAAAAAACAATTTAATTAATTACTTAATTAGCGGTTACTTAGATATGTTTAAAAACTGGGATTTGGTTGTCAGTCAAAGACCGGATAAAATTATTTCGATATCAGAGACAGTCAGAGAACGTTGCAAAAAATATTATAAGAGAGATTCTGAGGTTGTGTATCCGGGGTTTGATGTTGAGTATTGGAAAGGAATAAAATCCGAAATTCGAAATCCGAAATTCGAAACAAATTCAAAATTCAAAATTTTAAATTCGAAATTTTTTTTAGTCATTTCGAGATTAGAACCTTACAAAAGAGTCGATTTGGCGATTAAAGTGTTTAATAGACTAAATAAACAATTGGTTATTATAGGCGAAGGAAGTCAGGAAAAGAAATTGAAACAAATAGCGGGGAAAAATATTACTTTTTTATCTAAATTATCTGACGTTGAATTAGGAAGCTTTTATTCAAGCGCTCAGGCTTTGATTATGCCACAGGAAGAAGACTTTGGATATGTTTCCCTAGAAGCTCAGCTTTTTGGTTGTCCGGTTCTTGCTTACAAAAAAGGGGGGGTATTGGAGACGATTATAGAAAATAAAACAGGTATATTTTTTGATAATCAAGATGAACGAAGCTTAAGCCAAGCGATTGAAAGATTTAATAAAATTGAGTACAATTTAAAGTCAGAGGCAAGGGAAATTGGCTTATCAAATGTTGAGAAGTTTAGTAAAGAAAAGTTTATTAATAAGTTTATTAAATTAATCATGAGTACTTGATTGTTTCATTGCTCAATTGCTTCATTGTTGTTTTTTAACAATGGAACAATAGAACAATTTAACAATTGTTCATTTTTATATATGAAAGCAGTTATTTTTGCCGGTGGGAGCGGTGTCAGGCTCTGGCCTTTGTCACGCCGGAAGTCCCCTAAACAATTTGAAAAAATAATCGGCGATAAATCAACTCTTCAGTTAGCCGTTGACAGACTGACCCCCGACTTTGATTACTCTGACATTTATATTTCCACCAATGTTCTTTATGCCGATATTGTCAAGAAACAGCTCCCGGAGATTCCTGGGGTCAATTTTTTCTTCGAGCCCGAAAAAAAAGACGTGGCTCCAGCAATCGCGCTAGCCATGGGTATTATTTCAAAATCAGATCCAAAAGAACCGGTCGCTATCCTTTGGAGTGATCACTTGGTTAAACAAGTACCGTTATTTAAAAAAATATTAAAATTGACTGGGTCGGAAGTCAAAAAAAATCCTAATAAAATTGTTTTCATTGCTAATAAACCTCGATTTCCCAGCACAAATTTAGGTTATATTCATATTGGAGAGCAAATAAAAAAGAAAGATGATATAAACATATATAAATTTGAAGGGTTAAAGTATAAACCAAACGAAGAAACGGCCAAAAAATTTTTTAAATCAAAAAAATACGGCTGGAATCTAGGATACTTTGTTTCTAGTGCAGGTTTCATTTTTGAATATTTTAAAAGATTAGCGCCTAATATTTACAACAACACTGAATCTATATTAAAAAACTATGGCAAGGTGAACTATCAATCGTTTTTGAAACAAGCTTACGGACGGGTGGAAAGCATCAATTTTGATAACGCTATTTTGGAGAACTTAGACAAAAAAGATGCTTGTGTTATTGTTGAGGATATCGGTTGGAGTGATGTTGGAAGTTGGGAGGCTCTGAAAGAAGCACTGCAATTAAAAACAGAAGAAAATGTTACAAATGGAAAGGTATATTTAGACAACGTCCAAGACTCTTTAATTTATAATTATGATGAAGATAAAATGATTGTGGGAGTTGATTTAGAAGAGCTTATTATCATCAATACTCAAGATGCAATATTAATCACGAAAAAAAATTCGATGGGGAAGGTAAAAAAAATTATTGAAAGTTTTCCCGGAACAGAGCACGAAAATCTAATATGAAATATCAAAAAGGTTTAAAAAGAATTGTAGATATTGTGGGAGCAATTTTTATATTAATATTATTTTTACCCTTGGCTTTATTAATATCATTTTTAATAAAAATTGATTCAAAAGGCCCCATTTTTGCCGATGTCCCTAAAAGAATTGGTGAAAAAGGAAAAAAATTTAAAATGTATAAATTTAGATCAATGGTTAACAATGCTCATTATTTACTTAGAACTGATCCCCGTTTTAAAAAATTATTTGAGGAGTATAAAAGAAGCAGTTATAAACTTAAAAAAGATCCCCGGGTAACAAATGTTGGAAAGTTTATCAGACGTCATTCAATTGATGAAATTCCTCAGTTATTAAACGTATTAAAAGGGGAAATGAGTATTGTTGGTCCGAGAGCTTATTATCCTGATGAATTAGAAAATCAATTAAGAGAATATCCTCATACAAAAAAATTAGTTACCGACGTGCTCTCCGTAAAACCCGGAATAACCGGTCTTTGGCAGGTGACCGGTCGATCAGAAATAAATTTTGATAAAAGGATTATGATTGATGCTGATTATGTAAAACATATGTCTTTATGGAATGATTTAAAAATTATGTTTTTAACACCAGTCATAATGATAAGCGGAAAAGGTGCAGTATGATAGAATTAAAAATTAATAATTTAAAAACAAAATGAGAAGGAGCAAAAATAAAAGAGGGCTGATATTTTTAATATTAATTTTAATTTTTGGATATTTTTTTATATATCGACCAATTGTCAATATAAAAGCAAAAGCCAATATCGTTATGGCTTCAGCTAAGGAAATGAAATTGATTTTTGCAAAAAATGATATTGTTCTTTTGAAAACAAAGTTGGAAGATTTTTCAAATAAATATCAAAATCTTGAAAAAGCAGCGAAACCAATTTACTGGGCTTCTTTTATTCCATATGTCTCTGATTTGAAAAACGGATTAAATGCCGGTAGCTATCTGCTTAAAGCAGCTAAAGAAACAGTAGTAACGATTGAACCATATGCGGATTTGATTGGTTTTAAAAAAGGTGAAAAGTCTTTTAACGAAAAATCATCGGAAGATCGGTTACAAACAGCGGTTATGACCTTAGATAAAGTTGTCCAGAAAGTTGATCCAATAGCCGAAGATATGAATCAAGCAGGAAAAAGCATAGCAAAAATAAATCCAAATCGTTATCCAAAAAAAATAGGGAAACTAATTCTTCGTGATAATATCATTAATATCAAGAATCAGTTTGAAGGAATGACAGAGCTTTTTGTTAATTCAAAGCCTCTAATTAAAAAACTTCCGGAAATTCTTGGAAGTAAAGAAGAGAAAACCTATTTAATCTTGTATCAAAATGATAAGGAAAGAAGGGCGACTGGAGGATTTTTGACTTTCTATGCAGTATTCAAGATAAGAAATGGCAAGATGAGCATCTATAGGTCTGATGATATTTATTCTTTGGATGCCTCTATCTCAAATCATCCAAAGGCACCATTAGAAATATTAACTTATCACAAGGGTGTTAGTCAGTTTTATATTCGCGATAGTAATCTTTCTCCGGATTTCGTTCAATCAGTCAAGTTATTTGAAAGTCTGTATTCAAAAAGCGGAGCTAAAGTTGAGTACGACGGCATTATTGCTTTAGACTCAAAAATATTGGTCGACATGTTGACAATATTTGGAGATGTTGAAGTTAATAGAATTAGATTCAGTGCCAAGATTGATAAAAGATGCGATTGTCCGGAAGCAATTTATACACTTTTTGATCTTGTTGATAGGCCGGTTGGTTACGTAAAAGAAGATAGAAAAGGAATATTGGGTGATCTAATGTATAAATTATTTTATAACGCAATTGGTTTTTCGCCTTCAAAATATTGGGGTACTTTAATGCAAACAATGTTTAAAAATCTTGAAGAAAAACATATTCAAGTTGATTTAAAAAATGTGGAGGCTCAAAAATCTTTGGAACAGTTAAACTTTGCCGGAAGAATCAGAGATTATCAAGGAGATTATCTTCATATTAACAACGTTAACTTTGCCGGAGCAAAATCGAATATGTTTGTCAGCGAAAGTATTGATTCAAAAGCCAATGGACCGGATCGGGAAGTATCTATTAATTTTCGAAATCCATATCCGGCTTCAGACTGTAATTTGGAGCGAGGCGGTCTGTGTCTAAATGCCACTCTTCGTAACTGGATAAGATTTTATGTGCCCCTAGGTTCAAAATTGATCAGTCTAAAGGGATCAACTAAAAAAGTGCAGACCTATGATGAGTTAGGAAAAACAGTCTTTGAAGGTTTTTTGGAAGTGCCGACGCAAGGACAAGCAACAGTTATAGTCAAATATATCTTACCGTCAAGCGTAGATACTAAAAATTATTCTCTCCTAATTCAAAAGCAAGCAGGAGTGGAGGAGCAAAAGTTAAAAGTAAGTAACAATAAAAAAACTTTATTTGATGGCCTATTGAAAACTGATAAAGTAATAAAATAAATGAGTTTTAACTCCAGAAGTTTAAAGACTGAGGCGGTTGTTTTGAAAAAGAAAGATCTTCTTAATAAGGATGTTTTGATAAGTGTTTTTAGTCAGGATTTAGGTCGTTTGACGTTGTTTGCCAAAGGAATTAAGAAGATAACCAGTCGTCGTTCTCCGCATCTTCAGACTGGAAACTTAGTTAACATTTTGGTCAGTCACAAAAACGACCATTATTATCTTCAGGAAAGTGAATTAGTCTCCGGCTTTTCCGAACTGAAAAAAAATGAAAAAAAAGTTAACAATCTGTATTCTTTTTTATTTGTTCTTGAATGTTTATTGCCGGAGCAACAAAAGGAAACAAAAACCTATAATTTAACTAAAAATTTCCTAATTGATTTGTCCAAATCAGTTAAGTCGGACATTATTACGTTCCAGTACTTAACTGATATTATGATGCAATTAGGATATCTGGATCAAAAAGTCAGT
>Ga0100389_1000641_pt1 | contig 27363 bp, 22 predicted proteins | sample CryGeymeta201513_FD_81537 | JGI IMG/M metagenome (GOLD analysis project Ga0100389, IMG submission 81537) | Groundwater microbial communities from Crystal Geyser aquifers in Utah, USA - Crystal Geyser metaG 2015-13 | ecosystem: Environmental > Aquatic > Deep subsurface > Groundwater | place: USA... | reverse complement strand
GATGCTGGCATCGGCCAGCGGCAGCGCCGCGGCATCGCCGCACACGCAGCGAAACGGCCGCCACCAGCCGGCACGCTGACGCGCCTGACGCAGCATCGGCAGCGACAGATCCAGCGCCAGCACCTGCGCTTTGGGCCAGCGCTTTTTCATCGCTGCAGCCGCGCGGCCAGGGCCGGCGCCTAGATCAAGCACAGAGCCTGGAACCGGCTGATCGGGCTCGTCCAGCGCTTCGAGCAGGCGTGTTTCGACCTCGTGTTGCAACACGGCGGTGGCATCGTAGCTGGCGGCAGCGCGCGAAAAGGCGCGGCGGATATGGTGGCGGTCGAAGCGCTGGCTCATGGCAGAGGATCGCTGAATGCGGTGATGGCCGTGGCCAGCTCGGCGGCATGGGTGAGAAACGGTGCGTGGCCGGCGCCGGCGATGCCGGCAAATTGTGCGTTGCCGTTCATCGCGGCGGACGCTTGCATCGCCTGCCAGTGGACCAGGCGATCACGGCGACCGGCCAGCCACAAGCTGGGCACCGTCAGCGTCGGCAACGCGGCGCGCAGATCGCTGTGTTCGAGCAGGTGCAGGCCGTCGCGCAGCGCCTCCGGCAGTGGTTCGCCCAGCGCGAACACCTGCTCGCGCAGCGCCCGCAGTTCCTCGCGCATATGTTCCGAGCCATGCGCTTCCAGTGCCAGAAAGCGGTCGATGGTGGCTCGATAATCGAGCCGCAAACCGCGCTCGAAATCGCTGAACACGCGCAGCGCCACGCCATGTGGCCAGTCGTCGGCAGCGACGAATCGTGGCGAGGCGCACAGCATCAGCAGCCCACGCAGTGCGTGCGGTAAACGCGCTGCGGCATCCAATGCGACCAGGCCGCCCAGCGACCAGCCCAGCCAGATCGCGTTGGGCACCCGCGCGGCGATTTCATCGCCGATCTCGGCCAGCTCAAGACGACTGTGATCGTCACGGCTGCGGCCGTGGCCGGGCAGATCGACCAGATGCAGGCGAAAGTGTGCGGCAAGCGCATCGCGCAACGGCGCAAAAATGCCGGCGTGCATCGCCCAGCCGTGGATCAGCAGCAAATCGCGCCCGTGTTCGCCGCAGCGTTCAATGTGCATGGTCAGTGCCGCCCGCGAGTGCCAGCAAAGCGTCGAGCAGGGCATCGATATCGGCCGTGCTGTGCGCAGCGGAAAGGGTGATGCGCAGCCGCGCCTGTCCCGGCGGCACCGTCGGCGGCCGGATGGCGCCAACCCAGAAACCGTGCGCGCGCAGGGCGTCGGCAATGGCAACGGTGCGCGCATTGTCGCCAATCAGCAGCGGCTGGATCGGCGTCGAAGACGGCATCAGCGCCATGCCCAGCTGTGCCGCACCACTGCGCAAGTGGGCGATAAGCGCCTGCAAACGTGCGCGCTCGGCGTCGGCGTTTTGCGCCAACAACACCGCCGCGTGCGCGACTTCGGCCAGTGCCGGTGGCAGCGCGGTAGTGTAGATGTAGGGCCGTGCGCTTTGTTGCAGATGCTCGATCAGCGCGCCATCGCCAACCAGCGCCGCGCCATAGCAGCCGAGCGCCTTGCCGAAGGTACACAGGCGCAGCGGCACCTGCGAGGTGCTGAGGCCGGCGGCCGCAACGCTGCCGGCGCCGGTGCTGCCGAGCACACCCAGCGCATGCGCTTCATCGACATAGAACAGCGCGTCGTGGCGGGCGCAGGCCGCGGCCAGTGCGGCCAGCGGCGCGACATCGCCATCCATGCTGAACACGCCATCGCTGGCGAGCAGGCGCAGACCCGCACCGCTGCCGTGCGCGAGCTGGCGTTCGGCCGCTGCGGCATCGGCGTGCGGATAACGGTGCAGCGTGCACGCCGCCAGCCGCGCGCCATCGATCAGGCTGGCATGGTTGAGGCGATCTTGTATGCAGTGATCGGCGCGCCCGAGCAGGCCCTGCAACACGGCCAGGTTGCCGGCGTAGCCGGAGCCCAGCAGCAGCGCGCGCGGCGCATCGAGCCAGCGCGCCAGCGCCTGCTCCAGCGCGGCATGGGCGGCATGATGGCCACTGACCAGATGCGATGCGCTGGCGCCGACACCGTGCGCGGCGGCATCACGCAGCGCGCGCGCCAGGCGCGGATCGCTGGCCAGGCCGAGGTAATCGTTGCCGGCGAAATCGATCAGTTCGCGGCCATCGACCCACACCCGCGCACCGTCACGGCGCTGCACCGTGCGCACCGTACGCTGCGCCACCTGCGCCGTGCGCTGTTGCGCCGCATCGCGCAGGCGCTGCTGCCAGTCGGTCACGGCGATCGGTTCAGGCAGAGCATGCGGCGCCGGGCCCGGTGGCGGCGATCAGGTCAAGATGCGCGGTGCCCGGCTCTTGCGGCACCGGCATCGGCACCAGATCCAGCCGCGCAAACAGCGCGCGATCGCGCTCGACATCGGGGTTGCCGGTGGTCAGCAATTTTTCGCCGTAAAAGATCGAATTGGCGCCAGCGAGAAAACACAGTGCCTGCATTTCATCGGACATGCTTTCGCGGCCTGCCGACAACCGCACCATCGCGCGCGGCATCACGATGCGCGCCACCGCCACGGTGCGTACAAACTCGAACGGGTCGAGCGCCTCGATGCCATGCAGCGGCGTGCCCGGCACCTGCACCAGTTGGTTGATCGGCACCGATTCCGGCGGCGGATTCATGTTCGCCAGCACCTGCAACAGGCCGGCGCGCTGGGCGCGGGTCTCGCCCATGCCGACGATGCCACCGCAGCAGGTTTTCATGCCGGCCGCGCGCACCTGCTCCAGCGTGTCGAGGCGATCCTGAAACGCGCGGGTGTGAATCACCTCGCCGTAGAACTCCGGCGCGGTATCGAGATTGTGGTTGTAGTAATCCAGCCCGGCGGCTTTCAACGCATCGGCCTGGCCGTCCTTGAGCATGCCAAGGGTGGCACAGGTTTCCAGCCCCAGCGCCTTCACGCCGGCAATCATCTCGGCCACCTTCGCCACTTCGCGGTCTTTCGGCGAGCGCCACGCCGCGCCCATGCAGAAGCGGGTGGCACCGGCGGCCTTGGCCGCGCGCGCGCGTTCCAGCACCTGCTCGGTACTCATCAGCTTGTGCGCGCTCAGCCCGGTGTCGTAACGCGCCGCCTGCGGGCAGTAGGCGCAATCCTCGGGGCAGCCGCCAGTCTTGATCGACAGCAGGGTCGATACCTGCACCTGGGTGGCGTCGAAGTTCGCCTGGTGTACGCTGGCAGCGCGCGCCATCAGCACATTGAACGGCAACGCAAACAGGGAGAGGATGGCCTCACGCTGCCAGCCGGCAGTGGCTGGGTGCTGGGTCGAATCGGAGGCAAAGACGGACATGGCAAGCTTCGCACGGCAAGGGTTGCGGCAAGTCTGGTGAGCACGGGCGATGCTGTCAACCAATCGCTGCGGCAAAAAGTCGACAGCGCACTGGCCGCACTGGGCACGGTGTTGCTGCCGCCACGCTGTTTGCTGTGCGCCGAGCCGGGCCACGACGGCCATGACCTGTGCGCCGCCTGCGCCGCCAGCCTGAACCCCGGTTACAGCGCTTGCGCGCAATGCGCGTTGCCATTGCCGCAGCCCGCGCCAGCGTGCGGCCGATGCCTGCGCCAGCCCCCGCCGTACACCCACACCATCGCCGCCGGCCTTTACCAGTTTCCGCTTGATCGGCTGCTGCCGCGCTTCAAGTTTCACGCCGACCTGGCCGCTGGCCGCGAACTGGCACGGCTGCTGCTCGCCGCCGTGCGCACCGCCGACCCGCCGCAAGCCGTGATCCCGGTGCCACTGCACCCACAGCGCCTGCGCCAGCGCGGTTACAACCAGGCACTGGAACTGGCGCGCCCACTCAGCCGCGCACTCGCGTTGCCGCTGCGCGCCGATCTGCTGCACCGCATCCGCGCCACCCCGCCGCAATCCGAACTTGATGCCGCCGCCCGCCGGCGCAACGTGCGCGGCGCGTTTGCGATCAACGCCGATGCGCCGCTACCCGAGCACGTCGCCCTGATCGACGATGTGATGACCACCGGCGCCACCGTCAGCGAATGCGCGCGCGTGCTGCGCCAGGCCGGCGTCGCCCGCGTCGATTTGTGGTTGGTGGCGCGCGCGCCGCGGCGGCAGAAGTAAGCAGTGGTTCGCTATTGCGACTGGTTTCAAGGCACGGCACAGAGTCCAATGGCGCTTTTCGTAGGTCGGCTCAAGCATAGCGGAGCCGACATTACGTGGCGCGACGTTGGTGCCCGCGGACAGCGAGGCACAATCGCAACTGGCGCGGGTGCAGATGATCCAGGGCGACCTGCAAGCCGCACGGTACCCGCTGAACCGCGCCCCCGACGCCGACCCCGCTGCCTTCTCCCCGTGCTGTTTGCGTGGGGTGATTTTTATGCGGATCAAGGCTGCGGCCAAGGCGGAGAAAGCGCGTTATGAGGCGGCGTGGGCAGCGACGCGAGAGGGTTTCGGTCCGCGCCTATTCCGCGTCGGCGTATCGCTTGACCAGCGCGTACAGAAAACGCCGGCCATCGAGCAGTGAGCGGACCCGGATGCGCTCATCCAGCCCGTGCGCATGGCTGCCTTCGGCATCATGGAACATGCCCGATACGCCGTAGGTGGGGATGCCGGCGGTATTGAGATAGCGGCCATCGGTGGCGCCGGTGGTCATGGTCGGCACGATTGCCACGCCCGGCCATATCTCGGCGGCGACAGCGCGAATCGGATCGAGGATGGCGGCGGTCAAGGCCGGCGGCGTGCTCGCGGTGCCGATCTCGCCGACCGGGGTCAGGGCGATTGCCGGATCGGCCAGCACTTCGGCCAGCCTCGCCTGCACCGCCGCTACCGGTACGCCGGGCAGGATGCGGCAATTGACGTTGGCGGATACCTGTTGCGGCAGCGCGTTTGGCGCATGGCCGCCAGTGATCATGGTCGCCACGCAGGTGGTGCGCAGCATGCCGTTCCAGCTCGGGTTGATGTCCCACAGGCGCAGTGCTGCGGCTTCGTCGGCCGGGTCGGCGAGCAACGCACGCATGTCGGCGGCGACCGCGGGTGCAACTTGCGTTGCTTGCGCGGTGAAATAGCCACGGGCCGCGTCGTTGACGGCAATCGGGAACTGGTGCGCGCCAATCCGGACCAGCGCAGCGCTCAATCGGGTAATCGGGTTAACCTTCTTCGGGCGCGAACTGTGGCCTCCATCGTCGCTCAGCGATAGCGAGAAATCCTGATAGACCTTCTCACCGGCCTGAACCTGCAGCGCCACCGGTTTGCCATGGGCATCGAGTTCGCCACCGGCGCCTTCGTTCAATGCGAATGCGGCGTCGAGTGCCTGTGGATGGGTGCGGATCAACCAGTCGACGCTGTTGAATATTTCGGCCGTTTCCTCGCCACAGGTCAGCGCCAGCTTGATGCTGCGGCGCGGCACATAGCCCTCGCTGCGATAGCGCACCAGGTTGTCGGTGAACACCGCCGCCATCGCCTTGTCATCGCTGACCCCGCGCGCATAGAACCAGCCATTTTCTTCCACCAGGGTGAACGGATCGCGCTTCCAGTCGGCGCGTTTGGCTTCCACCACATCGATATGGGCGAGCAGCAGCAGCGGTTTGAGGCTGGCATCGCGGCCGCGCAACAGCGCGATCAGGGCGCCGTCCTGCGGGCGATCTGCCGGCGCGAGAATCTGCATGTCGGCCGCAGGCAGCCCGGCTGCCAGCAGCCGTTCGCGCATCGCGCTCGCCGCAGCGGTGCAACTGCCCACCGAACGCGTGGTGTTGATCTCGACCAGTTGCTTGAACAGGGCGCGAAACGCGGGTTCGCCAGGATCGCCGTTTGCCGCAGATGCCACCTGCGGACCCGATACCGCCAGCCCCATCACCAGTGCCGTCTTCCAGTTCATCGTGCTGTCCTTGGCGGTGTCAGTTCAAGCGTGGATGATGCCACAGGCTTTCGATTCGCGCGTTGGTGCCGCAACGTCAGCGTGCGTCACCGCCGAGCAGGCGCGCGGGAAGAAACAGCACCGCGCGAACCAGCGCCAGCAATGCGTCCATCAACGCGCCGACAATGCGGAACGGGATCGACAGCAGCCACAGCAGTGGCCACAGCACCGCAATCAGCAGCGCCAGCGGCCAGGCCAGCACCAGCAGCAAGGTCCACAACAACAAACCGATGATAAAACGCATGGCGTCACTCCTTACGTTACAAGCGCGCAAACATCAGGACAGGATACGCTGCTCCAGCCGCGGCCGTGCTTCGATCACCCTGTCCGCAAACGTCGTAGGTCGGCTCAAGCGCAGCGGAGCCGACATCAATGTATCGGTAGCGCATCCATCCCTCATCGTCATTCCAGCTTGCGCTGGAATGACGAACCGATGGAGTTCTGGCTCAAGCACGCGCCATTCATGCCTGATCCTTTTCAGCGAGGCGCTCATGAAGCATTGGACCCCCCGAACCGTCAATCGCCTCCACCAAGAGGCCGATGGACTCCATGGCGTTCTTGGCGTCTTGGTGAGAGCTGATCTGCTCTGCACCCACACTCGCTGCCGACCTACTTCAAGATGTCGCCAGCGGCGTGCGTTACCGCACAAGGAGGTGCCATTGCCCGCAAAATCCTCAGGCCAGATAACCGCCATCCACCGCCAGCGTGGTGCCGGTGATGTAGGCCGCGGCCGGTGACGCCAGAAACAGTACTGCCGGCGCTATTTCATTGGGCTGCGCCATCCGTGCCAGCGGGATCAGGCTGAGCATCATCTTCATGATCTGCGGGTTGCTGGTCAGCGCCGAGGCGAACTTGGTGTCGGTGAGGCCGGGCAACACCGCGTTGGCGCGGATGCCGTGCACCGCCAGTTCCTTGGCGAAGCCTTCGGTCATGTTGACGATGCCGGCCTTGGTCATCGAATAGATGCCTTGCATCGGTGCGGCGCGGCGGGCGTTGACCGAGGCCACGTTGACGATGGCGCCGCCACCCTTGGCCTTCATCCGCCGTGCCGCCTGCACACAAGTCCAGAAATAACCGCGCAGATTGACCTCGACGGTTTTTTCGTACGTGGCCAGATCCATGTCGATCATCGGCCCGAAATACGGATTGGCGGCGGCGTTGTTGACCAGGATGTCCGGGCTGCAGCCGTCGCTTTCGAGCTGCGCAAACAGCGCCTCGATGGCCGCCGGATCGCCGATATGCAGCGCCTTGGCCTGCGCCGAACCGCCGCTGGCGGTGATCGCATCGGCGACCTGCTGGCAGGCCTCGACCTTGCGCGAGGTGCAGATCACCTGTGCGCCGTGCGCGGCCAGCAGTTGCGCAATCGCCGCGCCGATGCCGCGCGAAGCGCCGCTGACCAGCGCCGTTTTGCCACTGAGATTGAACAGGTTTTCGCTCATGGGTTGCTCGTTAGGTGTGGCAATGGGTTCGCCACTTGCTATGCTCGGGAGCCTAACACAGCCTCTGGAACCCGCCCATGCCACAACGTCGTGTCCTGATCACCGGTGCCGGCAGTGGCCTCGGCCGCGCCTTGGCCGCCCGTTATGCCGCAGCCGGCTGCACCATCGCCTGTGCCGACATCCATGCCGGCCGCGCCGCGGAAACGGTGGCCCAGCTGCCTGGCGACGGGCATTTCGCGCTGGCAGTGGATGTCGGTGATGACGACAGCTTTCACGCCATGCACGCGGCGCTGCGTGAGCGCTGGCCGGGCGCGGTGGACGTGCTGATCAACAATGCCGGCATTGCCAGTGGCGGCCCGCTGATCGGCACCGAGATGGACGAATGGCATCGTCTGATCAATATCAATGTGCTCAGCGTGGTGCGCGGCTGCCACGCGTTCCTGCCGGCGATGCTCGCGGCCGGGCACGGCCAGATCATCAACACCGCCTCGTTCGCCGGCCTCGCCGGGGCGCCCAACATCATGACCTACGGCGTCAGCAAGGCGGCAGTGGTGACGCTGTCCGAGCAACTGCGTGCCGAACTGCATGGCCGCGGCATTGCGGTCAGCGTGGTGTGCCCGGCGTTCTTCAAGACCAACCTGCTGGAAAGCTGGCAGGGCAACGCCAAGATGAAGCCATTCGCGGAAAAGATGATGGCCACCTCGCCCGATACCCTCGATACCGTCGCCGATGCGGTGTTCGCCGCCGCCGAGCGCGGGCAATTCCTGATCATACCCACCCGCAACGAGCCGCTGCGCTGGCGGATCAAGCGCTGGTTTCCGCACTGGTATTACCGCATGCTGATCAAGGCAACGCGCCGTTCAAACCCATAGGGGAACCGACATGCAATGGATGATCTACGGCGCCAACGGCTATACCGGGCGCATGATGGTGGCCGAAGCGGTGCAACGCGGCCTGCACCCGGTGCTGGCGGGCCGCAACAGCGCCGAACTGAACGCGCTCGCCGCGCAATACGGTCTGCCGACGCGGGTGTTTGCGTTGGAAGCGGGCGATGCACTGAAAGCCGGGCTCAGCGGTATCGGCCTGGTGCTGCATTGTGCTGGGCCATTTTCCGCCACCAGTGCGCCGATGCTGGAAGCCTGCCTCGCCGCTGGCGCGCACTACCTCGATATCACCGGCGAAATTTCGGTGTTCGCGCATTGCCATGCGCAGGATATGCGTGCGCGCACGGCCGGCATCGTGGTGATTCCGGGCACTGGCTTTGATGTAGTGCCGACCGATTGCCTCGCCGCCCAGCTCAAGGCGCGCATGCCCGACGCGCAAGCGCTGGTGCTGGCTTTCGATGCCGGCGGCGGCCCCAGCCCCGGCACCGCCAAGACCAGTGTCGAGGGCCTCGGCAAAGGCGGCATGATCCGCGAAAACGGCGAACTCAAAACTGTACCGTTGGCGTACAAGGCACGCATGTTCAGCCGCGATGGCGAACAGCGCACAGCGATGACGATTCCATGGGGCGATGTTTATACCGCTTTCGTTTCCACCGGCATCGGCAACATCGAGGTGTACATGAGCGTGCCTCCAGCTACCGTTCGCCGCCTGCAACGCCTGCGCTGGCTGCGTCCGCTGCTCGGCCTGAAACCAGTGCAGAACTTCATGAAGGCACAGGTCGCGAAAAAAGTGCGTGGCCCGTCGGCCAGAACCCGCGAGCAGACCGGTTGCACGGTGTGGGGCGAGGTGTTCGACGCCGAGGGCCGCGCCCTGCGCCGGCAGTTGCGCACCCCCAACGGCTATGAACTCACCGTCAGCGCCGCGCTGGGCATCGTGCAGCGCTTGCTCGACGGCCCGCGTCCGGAACCGGGTTACTACACCCCGTCGTTGCTGATGGGTGCCGATTACGTGCTGTCGCTGCCCGGCGTCAGCGTTCACGAGAGTTGATTGCGTTTAGTTCTGACTGGAGAGGTTGCCGTGCGTATCGTGTTTTCATCCCTGGCCGCAGCCCTGTTGCTCGCCGCCGCCCTGATCGGTTCCGGTGCGGTGCCGCTGTCGGGCAAAACCCTGTTCGCGTTCTCGCGTGAGATAAGCCGTACCACCGAGATCGCCAAGCTCGGCGATACCCACTTCACCATCACCCGCAAGCAACCGCAAACGCTTGCTCTGCGCGCCGATCGCAGCCTCGGCTACTGGTTGCTGGGTGCCGGCCTGATCTGCGCCGTTGGCGCCGCGTTGTCGCGCAAATGAGTATCCGAGCATGAGCGAAATCCAGCCCCGAATTGCAACCCGCCTGGCGCCGCTGCCGACCCTGATTTTCTGGTCGCGCTGGTTGCAGGTGCCGCTCTACCTTGGGCTGATCTTGGCCCAGGGCGTCTATGTGTTTTTGTTCCTCAAGGAACTGTGGCACCTGATCCACAACGCTGGCGCGTTGGGCGAACAGCAGATCATGCTGATCGTGCTTGGCCTGATCGACGTGGTGATGATTTCCAACCTGCTGGTGATGGTGATCGTGGGCGGCTACGAAACCTTTGTGTCGCGGCTTGGTCTGGAGCGTCATCCGGATCAGCCTGAATGGCTGAGCCATGTCAATGCCTCGGTGCTGAAAGTGAAGCTGGCGTTGGCGATCATCGGCATTTCCTCGATTCACCTGCTCAAGACATTCATCGAAGCGGGCACCCTGGGAACGCTCGATTCGAAAGTCACCATTGCCGGGGTGATGTGGCAGACCATCATCCACGCCATTTTCATTCTCTCCGCCATTGGCATCGCCTACACCGACAAGCTGATGCACGATAGCGTGGCCGGCAACAAACGCCGCGCTGATGGCGGCCACTGACATCTGCTCGGAACGAACCATGAGCAAACCCTACATTCTCTACGGCGCCGAGGTGTCCTTGTACTCGGGCAAAACCCGCGCCTATCTGCGCTACAAGGGCATTCCCTACGAAGAGCGGCTGGCCACGCTAGCGGTGTACCGCGAAATCATCGTGCCAAAGATCGGCCGGCCGATCATCCCGGTGCTGCTGACGCCGGAGGGCGAATACCTGCAGGACACCACCGCCATCATTGATGCGCTGGAGCCACGTTTTCCCGATCATCCGGTATACCCCGACACCCCGGCGCAGCGGCTGGTGGCGCTGCTGCTGGAACTGTACGGCGACGAGTGGCTGGTGATGGCGGCGATGCACTACCGCTGGCAGTACAAACGGCAGAACCTCGGCACCATCCTGGGCGCGTTCGGCGACCTGCTGCGGCCGCAGTCGCCGGCCTGGCTCAAGCCGATCATCGGCCTGTTGCCGGCATTCAAGTTCGGCGGCATGTACCAGAAGTATTTTGGTATCGGCAAACCGATGCACGCCGCCGTCGAGCGCAGTTACGAAGGCTTTCTCGACGAGTTCAACGCGCATCTGGGCAAGCACGATTTTCTGCTCGGCAGCCGTCCCAGCATCGGCGACTTCGGCCTGATCGGCCCGCTCTATGCGCATCTGTACCGCGACCCCGCACCCGGCAAGTTGATGCGCGAACGCGCAGCCAACGTTGCCCGCTGGGTTGAGCGCATGCAGCATCCCGAACCGCGCAGTGGCGCGTTCCTGGCAAACGATGAAATCCCCGATACCTTGATTCCACTGCTCGCGCGCGTATTCCGCGAACAGACCCCGGTGTTGCAAGACACCGTGCGTGCCGTTACCGCGTGGTGCGCCGCCAACCCGGATGCCGATGCCCTGCCGCGCGTGATCGGCCGCCATACTTTCACCCTGGAAGGCGACAGCAGTGAGCGCGCGATCCAGCCCTACGCGCAATGGATGTTCCAGCGCCCGGTGCAGTTCTACCAGCAACGGAGCGATGCCGAACGCGCACGCCTCGCGCCCTTGCTGCAACAAATCGGCGGCCTCGATGCGCTCAACACCGTCATCACCACCCCGTTGGAGTATGTCGGCTATCGGGTCAAGCGCATGCGGTGATGGCAGGTGCTGCGAACCCGTGGCGGCGCGAGGGCCGCACGATCGGTAGAGCGCAGCGACCGAGCAGGAAGCGCTGGAAGCAGGAGGAAGCGCTGGAAGGAAGCGCTGGACACCCATGATTCTGAAGATTCCAGCACGCCCGAGCGGTGGATTGTGGGTCGTATTCGGGAGATTGTGGGTGTCCCGCGTTCGCGTCGTTATCGGTGTCCGGGGCTTTTGTCGAATTGACAGCGTTCAGCGCGGGGTAGATGGTGTTGGCGAGATTGTGGGTGTCCCACGTTGAGCGTCCCACGTTGAGCGCGTTGAGCGCGTTGAGCGGGTGTTTCGCGTCAAGCGAGACCTGGCCCTCACTCCCAACGCTAGAACTGCCCCTCCGCTCGTGATATCTCATACGAGCAATTACTGAATACGAGGATGCCATGGACTTAAAAATTGTCTTGATCGGTTTTCTACTGATGCCTGGACCGGCACACACATTCAGCTTGTTTTCTACTTCATCCGATCTTGCGAAGAGAGATAAAGAACTTGGCGAGAAGCGCTGTGCGACAACGCTCAAACGCATGCAGAGCTTTGTTAAGTACTGGAGTCCGAATTCGGACATTTACGCAAACTACATGATGTATAACCCAAAAAAAGTAGGCTTTAGGGGTTACGATCTTCTTGGTGATATATATTTTAGGGGCTGTGCTTCTGCAAACCTCCAACCAGACAAGCTGGCGGCACTCACGTGGTATCAGCATGCGGCTGTAGCGCACCTTCCAGAATCTCAATGGAAGCTGGGGCGCATGCTATATTTGGGTGACGGTGTGCACGAAGACAAAAATCGGGGGCTCCAATGGCTGACTTCTGCTGCTTTGGAAGGCTCGCCCGACGCCGCGAACTTTTTACGATCTATAGGTCAAGAGGCGCCCGCACCTATAACGCCAAATACATACACCTCGGCAGCTATGGCAGTGAAGCAACAACTCGATGCCACACGAGCTGCTCAGTGGCGCATCGTGACTCAAAATCTTGGCGAACTTCTTGTAACTACCGTCACTATAGCCGCGTCAGCCTACGCAGGTGCAGCCGCCTACTCAAAAAACAGAGCAGGACACGACGTCGCTACGCCAACTCAGGTGACTCGGTTTCGGCCAATTTACTGTCATTACACCGCGACGGCGAATTCCTACTTTTCAAATTCCGTGAATGTCCGTGTTACTCAGATGTGTCAGTGAAAGAAGCGCTGAAGAAGCGCTGGAAGGAAGCGCTGGACACCCATGATTCTGAAGATTCCAGCACGCCCGAGCGGTGGATTGCGGGTCGTATTCGGGAGATTGAGGGTGTCCCGCGCTCGCGGGAGATTGTGGGTGTTCCGCGTTCGCAGGTGTCCCGCGTTCGCACCTCCGTCCCGAGGCCGCACCTGCCGCGTCCGCGCCGCGTCGCGCGCTCGCCGCGTTCAATACCGTCATCACCCTGCCGCTGGCGTAAGTAGGGTATTGGGTCAAGCGGGTGCGCAGATCTGAAGCACCGCAATGCTGCGCAACCGCGGCCTTGCTCACGCTCAATTCAGGCGTTTGATTTGCATGTTCTCGCGCACGAGGGCGAAGTGAGATTCCTTGCGCAACGCACGCAATTGGCGCGGATCATCGTAAAGCCGCTTGTGGCACGCATCGCTGGGAAGCTGGTAAAAACGCACATCGACTTGCGCGCCGTCGAGTGTCAGTACGCCAACGCCATGATGGTCGGTGTTGGCGTAGCGCAGTGCGGCAAAGCCGTGCATAAGCAATGCGTCAAGTTGCGTCACCATGTGCTCGCCGGTGCGGCGTGATGCTGCATCCGGATTGCCGTTTACACTGCGCGCAAGAATCCCTTTCAGGCTTTCCGAGGACACCGCCGGCGTGGTGAACTCCACGGTATGTGCGCTGTGCTGGGTGGCAAAGCTGGCATGGATATCGCCGGACAACACGATAACTCCGCCTGCCTTGTCGAACACGTTGTGCAGTAGATTTGTGCGTTCCTGCGGAAAACCATCCCACTGATCGACATTGAGGTAGAACTTTCGGCGCATCGCTGCGGGTGCTTGCAGTTCGGGTAGGGCAAGGTCGAGCACCAGCGACGCGAATGAAACCGAGCTGGCAACCACTTTCCAGTTGGCATCGCTAGCGCTCAGCGTTTCACTCAGCCAGGCGTCCTGTTCGCTGCCGTAGGCACTGCCGATGCCATCTAAACTGCGCAGGGCAGCGAACAAATCGTAGCTGTCCTTGACCACGAAGTAGCGCGAACCGATGGCATCGAACAAGCGCGTTTTGCCGAGCGCGAGCCAAGGCAATCCACGCGGGTAGTCGGCATCGCCTGGTGGTAATTCGATTTGCTCGGCCGGTGGCAGTTGCGCGTTGTACGCAGTGAGAAACTGGACCAGCACAGGCAACGCCATCTGCCCCTTGGTAGCCATTGTCGCGCGTCGCGTGGCCTGCTCTGCAGACTGCCCGGTGGCGCGATAGGCGTGGTCGATGGCAGCACGCAACGGCGCGCGCAGATGCGCGAAATCGGGAGTTTCGAGATCGAGATACGGGATCAACGTCGGTTCCAGATCGGCGTAGCGCAAGCCCAACTTCGGCAGCAATTCACGCAAGGCGGAACGATCGAAAATCACGGCGCCGGGGAACGCGTCTTCGGGAATCAAGTGATCGGGCCGGGCACTGCGGTAGTCGGTGAGTAGCACGTGCAGGTTGCGGCCAAAGCGCAGGTCGCGCCAGATCGCCGTGTTCGGAAATAGTCTGTCGCGAGCGATCGGCAGGCCATCGTCGCCACCACTGGCGACATCAACCGGCAAGTATTCGAAATAGGCTTGTTCGGCATTGCGTCGACGCTCCACATCGTCTTCGCCATGCGCACCATCGGCATAGGTGCCGTGTTCCTGCCAACAATCATCGGAAAACTCGTGGTCGTCCCAGATCGCCACCAGCGGTACGCGCTCGAGCAATGCCTGCAACACCGGGTCGGAGCGAAAGCTGCGATGCAACTGGCGGTAATTGCTCAGGCTGCGTGCAGCAAAATAGTGCGAACCGGCATCCCCCAAGGCAATCGCTCCGGCGTGATCATCGAAGCGGATGGAGCGCTCGGCGCTGGCACTTTGAAAGCCCGGCGCGCCCACGGTTTCGTAAATGAAATCACCCAGATGCAGGATAAAATCGAGATCGAGGTCGAGCAGTGGCAGCAACGTGTTGTACCAGCGACCACCGAAATCCTGACAACTCATGAACGCAAAACGCACAGGCACATCGCTATCGGTTGCAGCGGCAGTGCGGGTGCATCCGTTAGGCGACGCCACGAATTGCTCACCGTCATCGAGCAAGAAGCGATAGTGGTAGCTGGTACCGGGCTGCAAGCCGGCGATGCGCACCTTGACACAACCATCGCTGTCGCCATCAACCGGCACTTCACGGTCTACCCGCAATGCGGTGAATGCCGGGTCATCGGCAACCTGCACTCGGACACGCGAGGGCGCCGGGTCGACCGCGACGCGGGTCCATAACAGCACTCGATCCGGGCGTGGGTCGCCCGAGGCAACCGATTGCGGAAATGCGTTGCGCGAGATGGTGATGGCATCACTCGCCATCGCCGCCAGCACCAGCCGCGATGGCATCAGCGTTGCAGCGCTGGCACTGACGGTGATGGCGTGCAGTACGCGGCGACGTGACGGGCTATGCATGTGGTGGTCTCCACCAAAAGGTGTGCGGATCGTGCCAAGCAAGCGTGACGCGGCGATGACAGTGCCACGGCGTTGAACACCCATTGCATGTCACGTTGCTGACATGGTTTGCCGCGAGCATGTTGCCGGCCATGATGACTGAAAGGTTGCTCACGATGAATCGACTTGCCCGTAAACCGCTGGCCACGGCCATCGTCTTCAGTTTCCTCGCCCTGCAAGCGCCGGCAACGTCGCTTGCGCAGGAAACCCCCGATGGCGCGGCAAACGCCAAGAAGCTCGATGCGATCATTGTCACTGCGCAAAAGCGCGAACAGCAGGTGCAGGATGTGCCGATTGCGATCAGCGCCTATTCGGGCGATTTTCTTGAACGCTACGACATTACGTCGTACGAAGACATCGGCAACTTTGTACCCGGTCTCAACATCCAGGAGCAGAGTCCGAACAACCCCGGCATCGTGATCCGTGGCATCACCTCGGACAGCGGCGCAGCCAATGTGGAGCCGCGCGTCTCGGTATTCCAGGATGGTGTATCGATCTCCAAATCACGCGGTTCGGTGGTGCAGCCCTTCGATCTGCAACGCATTGAAGTGTTGCGTGGGCCGCAGGGCACTCTGTTTGGCCGGGGCGCGCAGATCGGCGCGCTGCACCTGATCCAGAACAAGGCTGGCAACGAGACCAGCGCCAGCTTTACCGGTGGTGCCGGCAACTTTGGCAGCACCCTGTTTACCGGCCACATCAACACACCACTGCTGGACGAAACCCTGTTCGCGCGCGTAGCGGTGTATCACGAGCAGCGCGATGGTTTTGTCGAGAATCTTGCCGGCGGTGACCTCAACGGCAAGGATACCCAGGCGGCGCGCGTCAGCTTTCATCTGAATGTCGGTGAGGTCAGCGCTCTGGATCTGATTCTGAATTATCAAGAAGACACGCCGCCGGGAACCGCATTTCGCAGCGGATCGATCCCCACTCGCGACGGCAGTCTGGATATTCTCAAACGCACTGCCGATCACAATCGGGGCAAGCAACTGGGGCTGGATCGCACCGTGCGCGGCATCACCTTGCTCGGCGATTTTCCGCTCACCGATGCGTGGACCTTGAACACCATTACCGGCTGGCGCGATTTCGACTCGCTGGAAGAGTTTGATGCCGATGGTTCGCAATTGTTCGCGCTCGAGTTCGCCGAGGATGCCAAAGGCCGACAAGTGAGCCAGGAGATGCGTTTCAACTACGACGCTGGTGGCAGCCTCAAGGCATTCGTCGGCGCCAGCTATTTTCACGAAAACGGCAGTCAGGGCGTGCCATTCCGAACCGATGAGCGCAGCTTCATTACCTTGCCGGCCGTCGGGCTCGGCATACCCCCGTTGCTGCCCGATGGTAGCCCCAATACGCTGGTCAATCTGTTGCCGCTGGCACCGGGATTCGTGGTGCCGTTGAAGCCTTTCCATCAAGAACAATCAACCAATTTCGGCAAGACCACCGCATATGAAGTGTTCGCAGACGGCACCTGGACGGTGACGGACCGCTTCGACATCACGCTCGGTGCGCGCGCCAGTTTTGAGGATGTGCGCGCCGGCTACAACGGCCAGTTCTTCGGGGTGCCAAGCTTCCTGGGTCTGTTTGGCCTTGGTGGCTCGCCCAATCCAGCCAACCCACAAAACATTCTGTTTGCGCCCACCGATGGTGTGCTCAGCCGCAGCGAAAACTTCGAATCGGTTGTTGGGCGGGCAGTGGCAGCCTATCGCTTCAGCGATGAAGCCAGTGGGTACATGAGCGTGTCGCGTGGACGGCGGCCGAATGTGGTCAACATCGACGCTTTCAGCAGCGAGGTCATCGATGCCGAAATCGTGTGGAGCTATGAGGCTGGTTTGAAAGGCGCGCTGGCCGGTGGCCGTGTGGTCTATGACATCGCCGCGTACTACTACGACTACAGCAATTTCCAGACCTCGATCCGCGATGACGATACCCAGCGTTTCGTGCCCGCCAATGGCGGCAATGCCAATGCCAAGGGCGCCGAGGCCTCGTTGCTGTGGCAGCCAAACGACAACCTACAGGCATTCTTCAATTATGGCTATGTCGATGCCCAGTTCAACCAACGTGATGATGATGGCAACGTGCAGGAACTGGCCGGCAATCGTTTTCGCCTGACCGCGCGGCACAGCGCTTCTGCCGGTTTCGACGTGTCGGCCGACCTTGGCAAGGGCATGCAGCTTTACCTGCGGCCGAGCTGGAACGTGCGCTCGCACGTATTTTTTGAGGACACCAACTTTGCCGGCATCGAGCAGGGCGGCTATGCGCTGTACAACCTGAGTGCCGGCATTCGTTTCGATGACGGGCGATGGGATCTGCGCGCCGACGTATCCAACCTCAGCAACAAACGTTACCTGATCGATGCCGGCAACACCGGCGAGTTGTTCGGTACGCCAACGTTCATCCTCGGCTCGCCGCGCTTTTATGGCTTTACATTGACCGGCAGGTTTTAGCCGGGGATGTTTCATGAATTACACGCGTCCGCGCTTGCCTGTTGGATGAAGCCGGATGAAGCCGAGTGTGGGATGAAGCCGAGGACACCCATCCATTGATTCAATACACATGTGTCTTGGCTTGTCCCGTGCTTGCCCTGCCTGCTGGCGGCGGGCAGGCGGCGGGATGCTGATGCCCGCGGTGCCGATCACGCGCTGACGGGCGCGTGATCGGGGCGCTGGAGCGCTGGACTTATGGCGGCGGTCAGCGAAGTAGGATTATTTTATCCTTATGGCGGGAGGCCGCCATGCGAACGACTCAGCAACTGAGTATCACTCTGCCGAACACCATGGCTGATGTGGTGAAAGCCAAGGCGCGAACGGGTGAGCACGCCAGCGAAAACGAGGTCATCCGTGACAGACTGCGCGCCCGCCTTGCCGCTGAGCGCGCCAAGGCGTGACCTGATTAGCAATGTGCGTCAGCCGGCCGGACCGAGCGAAGCGGCTGGGCTACCGAACCGGTGGCGACGGCCAGCAAACGCTGGCATCCGTCACCGTCATTCCAGCGAAAGCTGGAATGACGACACCAAGGGTTCCGGCTCCAACGCTGCCATTCGGTCAAGAGGCTGTTTTGTGCGCAGGGCCACCGCTACCAGTTCGCCGATGTAGCGCTCACTCTATAGCCAACCAGCATCACCGGATGCGACTAGCTGACGCGTGTTGCTAATCAGGAGGCGCGATGAGCCATCGCGCCAGTGCGCGGCGCCATATGCTACAGCGCAGGAGATGGCTTTGAGCGTCGTCGCGCGAAGGTGACGCCGACACGGCGGCGGTTTACGCGCCTTGCGCCAACCCCGGCGACAACACGCCAATGCGCCCGACACGTGCTCAGCCACCCAGATAACGCGCACGCTTGGCTGGTTTGAGGGTGTTCAGATCGATGCGGATCAAGCCATCGACGCAATGGCCGAATGCCGGGTCGATGCCGAACGCGAGAAAGCGAATGCCGTCGGGCGGGCACAGATCGACATACTGCTTGTACAGCACCGGCAGCGTTGCGTCGCGCGCCAACAGCTCCGAGCGCAGCCGTTGCAGGCAGGACTTGATGTCCTGCCCGTGCCAGGCGGCGGCAGCTTCGGCGGCGATTTCGGGCGGTACCCGATACGGGTTGCGGGCACAGACGGAGTGCCCGGCGTCGCCATAAAAATGCTGGTGGTAATGCACGATCCAGCCACGCGCCGATTCACCCAGGCTGGCCGACAGGCTGACCGGGCCGATCAGGTAGCGGACATGCGGATGCACGCGCAGGTATGCGCCAATGCCTTGCCACAGGTAGTCGAGGCTGCGGCTACCCCAGTACCGGGGATGCACAAAACTGCGGCCCAACTCCACGCTTTGCGCGAGCAGGGCCTGTGCATCGCTGGTAAACGCGAACAGACTGTTCGAATACAGCCCGTCGATGCCGTGTTGCGCGACGACTCTTTGCGTCTCGGCGAGGCGATAGGCGCCGACGATTTCCATCGCCGTTGCATCCCACAACACGATATGGCTGTACCAGGCGTCGTAGCGATCCAGATCACGCTTCAGGCCGGTGCCTTCACCGACTTTGCGAAACGTCAGCTCGCGCAGACGACCGATCTCGCGCATCGCCGCACTGTCGTGGCCGCACTCCAGCAGCAGGATCTGCTTGCCGTCGCTGGTCTGCCCGAGGCAGCGCGCCGAACTCAGGTCAGTGCGCACGGCTGCTGCGGATTCGGGATGCGCCACCGCGCTGGAAGTGGCGAACATCGGCGGCTTGCGCCGAGGCAGGCGATAAACGTGTGCGCGCATGCGGCGCGCCAGCGCAGCGTCGCTGAGTCGCGCTGAAGTCAGCGCACTCACCAGCACCGGCGCACCGATGGTGATGGCGATGCGGGGTTTGTCGGCCGCCAGCATTTCGCGCGGCAGCAACAGCGTCCCCAACGGCTTGGCGAGCAGCGACACCCCATAAAAAGTGGGTGAATTGCGCGCGCCGATGTGGATCGGCAGCACTGGCGCGCCGGTCTTGCGGGCGATCCGCAAAAACCCTTCCGACCAGCGCGGATCGCGGATGCCATTGGCATGGATGCGGCTGACCTCACCGGCCGGGAAGATGATCACGGCCTCATCGCGTTGCAGGCAGCGATAGGCTTCGCGCAAACGCGCACGCGGCTTGCCGCCGAACACGTCGCACGGCACCAGCAGCGGTGCCAGGCCTTCGAGTTGCAGCAAAAAATCGTTGGCCAGGATGCGCACATCGCGGCGCACCCTGCCGACCAGTTGCAGCAGGCTCAGCGCATCAACGGCGCCCAGCGGATGATTGGCCACAATCACCACCCGGCCTTCGCACGGGATGTTCTCGATATCGGTCTGCGCCACCCGGTAGCGCGCGCCGAGGTCGAGCAGGCCGTGGTCGACGAAGTCGAAGCCGTGGTAGCCCTGCAAGCGGTGGATGGTCTGGTTGACCCGATCCTCGCCGATCACCTGCCGCAGCAGCGCCACCACCGGCTGGCTGAGCATACGGCGGCGGCCATCGGCCAGGCCGGGAAACCTGGCGTAAAAATGGTTTTCGATACTTATCACGGCGGCATCCTCGCGATTGCGGAAAGCGAACGGGCATGGCGAGTGGCCACCCCGCATCATCAAACGTTTTCACGCCATCCCGTTTCCCTCACCCCAGCCCTCTCCCAGCGGGAGAGGGGGAAACAAAGCGCTTGGCGTGGTTCCACCACAAGGATGGCGCGGCTACGCGAAACTTCCGTGACAAGGCAGGCAGGTCAGGCCGCCGACCGTGACGTTGACGCTGCGAACCACCGCCGACCTCCCCGACGATCTGCACCGCGCGGCCACTGCCATTGCCCAGCACAGCGGCCACAGCCTCAGCCGCACGGTTGCCGATTTGATCCGGCGCGGGCTGAACGCCGGCGTGGCTGAGGCCGAGCTGCCGCCTTACACGGTGCATCCGCAGAGCGGGTTGCCGCCGGCGCGTCCCAGTCGCCCGATCACCGCCGCCGACGTGGCCGCGCTGAACGACGAATGAGCCCGGCCACGATTTTGCGTGATGGCAATGTGTTGGTCGCACTCGCCGATCAGGTGCATGTCCACCACGAGCTGGCGGTGCGCTGGTTTTCCGCGCGTCGCAACCGTTCGCCACCTGTCCGATCACCCAGGGCACCCTGCTGCGCCTGTTGCTGCGCCACGGCGCAGTCGCCGCACCGGCGCAGGCGGACAGCGTGCTCGCTGGTTTCGTGCAACATTCCCGGCACCGCTTCTGGGCCGACAACTTCGATTATTCGGCGGTGTCCTGGCACGGCCTGCTCGGTCACCGCCAAGTCACTGACGCGTACCTCGCGGCCCTCGCACGCCATCATCAGGGGCGATTGGCCACTCTCAATCGCGGCCTCGCTGCACTGCACAGCGAGGTGGTGGAGTGGCTCAGCGGCTGATGGCAGCGCCGCGTTACGGCGCCCGCAACTGCCGCGCAATCGCATCGCCGGCTTCGCGGCCATCGAGCACGGCGGTAACCACCAGGTCGGCGCCACGTACGGTGTCGCCGCCGGCAAACACCTTGCACAGGTTGGTGTTGCCGGCGCGGCCCTGGGTTTGCACGCGGCCATCGCTGCCGAGGTTCAGGCCAAACTCGCTGAACCACGGTGCCGGGCTGGCGCGAAATCCGAACGCCAGAATCACCACTTCGGCGCTCAGGCACACGTCGCTGCCGGCGATCGCTTCGGCGCGGCGGCGGCCGGAGGCATCGGCCGCGCCGGGCCGGGTTTCGACCAGATGCACGCCGCTGGCGTGGCTGCTGCCTTCGATGGCGAGCGGCTGGCGGTTGAACAAGAAGCGCACGCCCTCATCGCGGGCGTTGCCCACTTCGCGTCGTGAGCCAGGCATGTCGGCTTCGCTGCGGCGATAGACGCAGGTGACTTCCGCCGCGCCCAGCCGTGTTGCCGTGCGCACGCAATCCATGGCGGTGTCGCCGCCGCCCAGCACCACCACCCGGCGGCCGCTGAGTTGCAACATGCCGGCCTGCTGCGCGTCGAGGCTGGCGTCGCCGCTGAGCACGCGATGCGCGTTGGCGATCAGGAACGGCAACGCGCTGTGTACCCCGGGCAAATCCTGCCCGGGCAGGCCGCCGTCCACGGCAGTGTAGGCGCCGGTGCCAAGGAACAGGGCGTCGTAGTCGCGCAGCAGTTCGTTGGCCAGCGGGCTATCGACCTCGGTGCGCAGATGAAACTGCACGCCCATCGCTTCGAGCACCTCGCGCCGGGTCGTGATCACCTGTTTTTCCAGCTTGAACGGCGGGATGCCAAAGGTGAGCAGGCCGCCTATTTCGGGGTGACGATCGAACACGTGGGCCTGAATGCCGGCGCGTGCCAGCCGATCGGCACAGGCCAGGCCGGCCGGCCCGGCGCCGATCACTGCCACGCGCTGGCCCGTGGCGAGCGTTTTGGACAGATCCGGACGCCAGCCCTGCGCGAACGCGGAATCGACGATGTACTTTTCCAGCGCGCCGATGGTGACCGCGCCGAAGCCGGTTTCCAGTGTGCAATCGCCTTCGCATAAGCGGTCCTGCGGACACACCCGGCCGCAGATTTCCGGCAGCGGGTTGGTCTGGTGGGCGAGTTCGGCGGCTGCAAACAACCGCCCTTCCTCGGTTAGCCGCAGCCATTCGGGAATCGCGTTCTGCAACGGGCACTTGTTGGCGCAATACGGGTTGCCGCAATCGATGCAGCGCGCCGCCTGTTCGCTGGCGCCGGCCGGATCGAAACTGCCGTAGATCTCGCTCCAGCCCTGCACCCGCACGGTAACCGGCAACTCGCGTGGCAGGCGACGGGCGTGTTCGAGGTAATGAAACACATTGCGGCTGCTCATGCCGCCTCCCGCAGGGTTTCGATCAGCGATTCCAGCGAGGCGGCGCGCGGCTTCACCAGCCAGAACTTGCTCAGGTAATCACGGAAGTCTTCCAGCAGTTCGGCGGCAAACACGCTGCCGCTGGCGCCGTGGTGGGCGCCGAGCAGGCTGCGCAAATGCTGCACGTGGTTTTCCATACCTTCCGGCGACAGCCGGTGCAGGTCGATCAACTCGTGGTTGTAGCGATCGACGAAATCGCGGTCGATATCGAGCACGTAGGCGAAGCCGCCGGTGAAGCCGGCGCCGAAGTTCAGGCCGGTGCGGCCGAGCACCGCCACCACGCCGCCGGTCATGTATTCGCAGCAATGGTCGCCAGCGCCTTCAATTACCGCGATTGCGCCGGAATTGCGCACCGCGAAGCGTTCGCCGGCACGGCCAGCGGCATACAGCTCGCCGCCGGTGGCGCCGTACAGGCAGGCATTGCCCATGATCGGGGTGTCGCGGGCGACATAACGCGCGCCGGACGGCGGCCGCAGCACCAGCCGACCGCCGGCCATGCCCTTGCCGACGCCATCGTTGGCATCGCCGATCAATTCCATGTGCAGGCCGCCAGCATTGAAGGCACCAAAACTCTGCCCGGCCGAGCCGCGCAAGTACACCTGCACCGGCGTCGGCTCCATGCCGAGGTTGCCCCAGCGCCTGGCGATGTAGCCCGAGACGCGGGCGCCGACAGTGCGATCGTGATTGGCGATCGGGTAACTCACTTCGCCGCCGCTGCCATTGTCGATCGCACTGCGCAGATCATCGAGCAGGCGTTGGCCGAGCGCACCGGCATCGCGCGGCGGGTTGCTGGCCTGCACGCAATGGCGCGGGCCGCGCGCGGCGCTCGGGTCGTCGGCGAGCAAGCCGGACAGATCGACCGACTCGATCCGCCCCTGCGGCGGCAGGTCGGCGCGCAGCAGGTCGGTGCGGCCGATCAGTTCGTCCATGCTGCGCACGCCGAGCGCGGCGAGGTAGCCGCGGGTTTCCTCGGCAACAAAGCGGAAGAACGCCATCACCCGCTCCGGTGGGCCGTTGAAGTGCGCGCTGCGCAGGCGCGCATCCTGGGTGGCGACGCCGGTGGCGCAGTTGTTGAGGTGGCAGATGCGCAGGTATTTGCAGCCCAGCGCGATCATCGGCGCGGTGCCAAAGCCGAAACTCTCGGCGCCCAGCAACGCGGCCTTGATCACGTCGAGCCCGGTCTTGAGGCCGCCATCGGCCTGCAAGCGCACCCGCCCGCGCAGCCCGTTCAGGCGCAGGGTTTGCTGCGCCTCGGCGATGCCCAGTTCCCACGGCACGCCGGCATAACGGATCGAGCTGAGCGGGCTGGCGCCGGTGCCGCCATCGTGGCCGGAAATGGTGATCAGGTCGGCGTAGGCCTTGGCCACGCCAGCGGCAATGGTGCCGACCCCGGCATGCGCCACCAACTTCACCGACACCAGCGCTTCCGGGTTGACCTGCTTGAGGTCGAAGATCAGTTGCGCCAGGTCTTCGATCGAATAAATGTCGTGATGCGGCGGCGGCGAGATCAGGCCGATGCCGGGCTTGGCGTAGCGCAGGCGGGCGATCATGCCGCTGACCTTGTGGCCCGGCAACTGGCCGCCTTCACCGGGCTTGGCGCCCTGCGCAATCTTGATTTGCAGCACTTCGGCGTTGATCAGGTATTCCGGGGTGACGCCAAAGCGGCCCGAGGCAACCTGCTTGATCTTGGAGCGGCGCTCCGTGCCGTAGCGCTCCGGGTCTTCACCGCCTTCGCCGGAATTGGAACGTGCACCAAGCCGGTTCATGGCGGTGGCCAACGCTTCGTGTGCCTCTGGCGACAGCGCGCCCAAGCTCATCCCGGCCGAATCGAAGCGGCGCAGGATTGCTTCCACCGGCTCCACCTCGTCGAGCGCAATCGGCGTGGCGCTGGTGTTCAGCCGCAGCAGATCGCGCAGCGCGCTCGGCGGCCGGCCGTTGACCAGTTCGGCATAGCGCGCATAGGCCGCGGCATCGTCGCTGCGTACCGCGGCCTGCAACGCCTGCACCACCGGCGGGTTGTACATGTGGTATTCGCCGCCCGGCATCACATGCAGCAGGCCGCCGGCAGCCAGCGGGCGCACGGCGTCGTGGGCGCAGGCGGTCAGCTCGCGGGCATCGCGTTCCAGATCGGCAAAGGTGGCGCCGCCGATCCGGCTCGGGGTGTCGGCGAAGCACAGCGCCACCACGTCTGGCGCCAGCCCAACGATTTCGAACAACTGTGCGCCGCGATAACCGGCGATGGTGCTGATGCCCATCTTCGAGATGATCTTGAGCAGGCCCTTGCGGATGCCGCGCCGGTAACTGCGGCCCACTTCCGCCTGCTCGCCATCGTGGCCGGCAATCAGGCCATTGCGGGCCATGTCGAACAAGGTTTGATAGGCGAGGTAGGGGTACACCGCGGTGGCGCCGTAACCGATCAGACAGGCGAAATGATGGGCATCGCGCACGGTGCCGGTTTCGATGATCAGGTTGCAGTGACAGCGCAGCCCGGCGTTGACCAGATGGCGGTGGACCGCGCCGGTGGCGAGCAGGGCATGCACCGCCACCGCATCGTCGCCGGGGAAACGATCCGACAGCAACAGCACCGCGGCCCCGGCGCGCACCGCGGCTTCGGCCTCGTGGCACAGCCGGCCGATCGCCTGATGCAGCGACTCATCGGCTTTCTGATACAGCGCCAGTTGCTTGTGCGCGGTGGCGAACTCGCCCATCGCCAGCAATTGCCGCAGCTTGCGCTGGCTCAGTACCGGCGAGTTCAGCAGCACCATGCTGGCGTTGCTTGCCGAGGTCTCAAAGACATTGCCCTCGCGGCCGATCTGGGTGGCCAGCGACATCACCACCTGCTCGCGCAGCGGGTCGATTGGCGGATTGGTGACTTGCGCAAAGGCCTGGCGGAAGCGCTCGTACAGCGGCCGCACCTGTTGCGACAGTGCCGGGGTCGGGGTGTCATCGCCCATCGAGCCCACCGCTTCGGCCTGATGCTCGGCCAGTGGCCGCAGCACTTGCTCGCGCTCTTCGCGGGTCAGGCCAAAGCGCTTCTGAAAACGCAGCAGGGTGTCGGGGTCGAACGGTTCGGCGGCCAGTGCCGGGTCGATCAGCGCCGAATCGAGATAGCGCACGCCGGCCTTGAGCCAGCGCTTGTACGGTGCGCGCGCGGCGTTGATGCGATCGATTGCGGCGCTGTCGAGCAGGTTGTGGGTCTTGAAATCGACCGCCAGCATTTCGCCGGGGCCAAGCCGGCCCTTGGCGATCACCCCGCCGGGCGGTTGCCACACCCCGGTTTCCGAGGCGACCAGCAAATGCCGCTGCGCACCCAGCGCCCAGCGGGCCGGGCGCAGGCCATTGCGGTCGAGCACGCAGCCCACCTGATCGGCATGCGCAAACACGATCCCGGCCGGGCCATCCCAGGGCTCGGTGTGCAACGCGTAGTACTCGTAGAACGCGGCCAGATCGGGGTTGAGCTGTTCCAGCGCATGCGCCGCCGGTGGCAGCAGAATGCGCATCGCCTGCAGCGCATCCATGCCGCCGGCGAGCAGCACCTCAAGCATGTCATCGAGGCTCTGCGAATCCGAGCCATCCATCGACACCGGCGGATCGAGCTGGCTCAGATCGATGCCCGGCGCCTGCCACAGCCCACGCCGCGCCAGCGCCCAGATGCGGTTGGATTGAATGGTGTTGATCTCGCCGTTATGGGCCAGATGCCGGAATGGCTGCGCCAGCCGCCACTGCGGCGCGGTGTTGGTGGAAAAGCGCTGATGAAACAGCACCGCGCTGCTGGCAAGGTCGGCACGCGCCAGATCGGGGAACAGCTCGGGCAGGTGCTCGGGCAGCACCATGCCCTTGAAGCCGATCGCGTGGGCACTGAGGCTGACTACAAAGAAATCGCGGTCATCGCGCAGCGCCTGCGCCGCCAGCCGGCGCGCCATGAACAGCGCTTGCTCGAAGCCGTGCGCATCGTGACCCGCGCCCGGTGCGACAAAAACTTGTCGCACTTGCGGCAAGCTGAGCCGCGCCTGCGCGCCGCAGGTTTCCGCCACCACCGGGGTTTGCCGCCAGCCCAGCACCTGCACCCCGTGCGCCACCAATTGCGCTTCGAGCGTGGTCACCGCGAGCTCAGCGCGTGCCGCATCGCGGCCGAGAAACACCAGACCGGCACTGAGGCGCGGGTGATCGACAATGCCGGCCTCTGCCGCCAACGCCCGCAACCACGCATCCGGGCGCCGGAGCAACACCCCGCAACCATCGCCGCTGCGGCCATCGGCGGCCACCGCGCCGCGATGGTTGAGCCCGGCCAATGCCTGCAAGGCGCCATCGACCAGCAACCGGCTCGGCTGATCGTCGAGTTGCGCGATCAGGCCAAAGCCGCAGCTATCGTGCTCGTAGCGCGGGTGGTACAACCCGTAGGCGGAATGCGACATGGATGCTCCGAGGGTCAGGCAGATACCGTTGAACGCCCCGTTCAACGGCCCGTGCATCTGACTAGAGCACATTTGCTGCGCTGCCGCAATTGGCGGCCAGTGCTTCAGTGCGCATCGACCTGCCAGCGAATCCGAGCCTGTGCTTTTGCGGGAGCCGGCCTGCCGGCGAACAAGGCCGCGAGAAGCTTCGCGCGCAGGTGCGCTCTGGCCGCTTGGCGCGGCGGATGCCATCCATCCACGGCAACTCGATTTCCAGCACCTCGCGGTACAAGAACAGCAATGCCGACAACGCCTGATTCGGCGTCGAGGCCGCCACCTGGCCGCGCACTGCAAGGTCGGTCAAAAACGCCTCAACTTCGCGCCCACCCAACGCGCGCGGGTGGTGCTTGCCATTGGCCAGGATAAATCGGCGAATCCAGCCCAAGTAAGCGTCCTCCAAGCGGATCGCCATACCCAGGCGGCGCATTCTCGCGCGCACCTGATCCAGCAGGCGCGGCGGATTCGCGCTCGTGGCGTCCGGGTTCGATCGTGTGGCGCGCTGAGCATGGCGCCCTTCGCCGCGACCGAT
>Ga0100389_1000624_pt1 | contig 27702 bp, 16 predicted proteins | sample CryGeymeta201513_FD_81537 | JGI IMG/M metagenome (GOLD analysis project Ga0100389, IMG submission 81537) | Groundwater microbial communities from Crystal Geyser aquifers in Utah, USA - Crystal Geyser metaG 2015-13 | ecosystem: Environmental > Aquatic > Deep subsurface > Groundwater | place: USA... | reverse complement strand
TGGATAAGGGTTGCGTGATGAAAGAGGTCAAATCGTATAAGACCGTCGGGAATTTCCAAAGGCCGAAAATCAAAAATCCATTTTTTCATGGGGCACTGGCCGGTTATCTGAGGGAAGCGGAAAACAAGAGAAGCTCATCGGTTAAACTGATCTTCGTCCATGAAGGAAGAGTCAATGAATCACCGCCTTATTCATACCTTAACAGCAAATTCGACTGATTGCCGATTTCTCTTTGTTTTTCTCCCTGCAATAAAAAATAGCGAAGTAGCGTTTTTGAGCGAAAAAACCAAACGAAAATAACTGAGACCTCCTCCTCTCCTGCTTGAAATAGAAGGCATAGTTACCCGTCTTTATATGTGAAGCGAGCGTGCCCCCTCAGAACTCAACTAAGTCGGGGCATAGATGACAAAACATATTAGACGGAGGAAGAGAGTATGTCTGATAGACGGGTAATGGCAATCATGAAATGCCTTTCAGGAGACTTTGGCTTTCGATTTAGTGCACTGGCTGAGGAGAATTTTGAGATTTCTCCTCCTATAGAAGGGCTGGACCACAGAGTCTTTCTTAAGTTTGAAAGATCAGATGATATCATCAGGGCCGAATTGAGGTATTTTTTCGGCAATCTAAATGATGAAAATGATATAAGCGCCGGGGACATGCTTGATATGCTTGTGGAGAATAACGGCTCCTTCCAGAGCACTTCTGCCTACCTGAGTATCAAGGTTGTTGATGGGGTGCCCTTTGTTATCCTTAACGCTTGTCATTGCTTCCTGGCGAAATGGGAAGACAGAGATATAGCTGACATTATTCAGCTTCAGCTCCTCAATATCAAGGCAGGACTTATATCATGGAGCTACCCCGAAAGTATTAGTCTGTTTAGCAAAGGTCGCAATTGAATAAAGCTGAATCATTTACGGAGTTTTTTGGAATTCAAATATGTGCACGGCAGGAAGTTTTTATTATATAGGCGGGTGGCCGGATGATATCCGCGAAATCAAACAAAGGGTAAGGAGGTATATTTCTCTGTTGACACTCAATGGGGGATTGCATAATCTCACGGCTACAATACGGATTTATTATCATAAATCTCGCCGAAGGGTTAACTGAAATGAGCATAAGAGCCCAAGTGCCTATGCCGGGGAAAGCTTCGGGAATATTTCTTAGACCCTCAAATGTAGTTGTCCTCAAACACGAAGTCCAATGCCCGGGGGCGAAATGGAACCCTTGCGGCGCTTCGATTAAGACTAATCAAAGACATAAACGGATAAGCAATTGGATAATGACATATCAATGTATTATCCTTCTTCATCAATCTTAATGACTAAGGGCAGAGTTAAAGCAATTGTTTCATCTTTGGGCTTATAATCTTGGGAGGATAAGAGTAAAAGAAAAACTGATATCTAGGGCAAGATATACACTCCCACTCTAAGAGAAATTTCTTGCGGTTCTTAAGCGATGAGTATTTGGGAGGCTGCAATTGCTACAGTACACATAAAGCTTAATCAGGGGATAAACATGTTGCTAAGAGACGCGGCAAATGAACTTGGAGTCATTATTCCACTCAAATCAGAAACCCGACTGGCTTCTTTTCTTTCTGCATGCATAGTTATTAGGATTGCTATGTTTGCTGTCGTTTTCTCCATCCTTGTGTCAGGTACTGCCTGGAGCCAGTGTAGGAATATAGCCAAGGAACCGCCGAATGAAATTAAATCATTACCGGCGCCGCCTCCAGCCTATCTAATGGTTTTAGACCATTCCGGCTCAATGGGTTTGCGCACTGATTCCGGCCGAACCAGATGGGAGGAGATGGTTGAAAGATCAGTGGAATTGATAAAAACAATGGCGTTGGACGGCACATATTTGTGGATAGCAATTTTCAGCGCGCCCGCATCGAGAGCAAGTATTTATGAGTTTACTTTGAATAATGAAACGGACTTAATTGGCGCCATCAAAACAATTAAGGATTACCCCCATCCGATTGTCGGACGAGGAGGCACAGCGTTATATGACACCATAGACATGGCATTTGAATCGGCCGCAAGCATCTCCGAGAGGAATCCAGGGAAGTATGTGTCTGTTATGGTATATTCTGATGGCGAGGATGAGCATTCAACGCTCAAAAAAAGGGATATGCAAGAGAAATGGCAGGAGGATATTCAGCGATTTCCCCATCGGCGTTTGTTTCTTATACCCCTTGAAGGAGCTCAGGCACCTCTGAATCCCAGCGAGAACATCGTAATTGGAAATCCAAAGGTTCCTCTGTCGGTCCAGCTTTCCCAGAATGTAATCCGGCTGCCTTGCGCGCGAAGCAACCCCAATCCGATGATCTATCTGGATTTCTCAAGCTCACAACAAGTGCAGGGAATACTTAGTTCAATCCCCAAAACCTTGTGCGTCAAATGCAAATTGATTCCAGATACAATAAGCGGCATTGAGGCCGAGCTGAAATTCTCTGAATTTGAACTTGCAATGGGGAGAAATGAACTTCCAGTCATCATTAAAAACTTAGCAGAGGCAAAAGGGGAAAACCGTTTCAGGCTTGAATTGGAATACCCAGATCTTCCTCGTTACTGGATTATGGCCCCAAAAGAGATAAGCATAACTTTCGCCGAGTGCGCCCCACCTCCCATTTACTCCATGTGGCCGCAAACGGGCGACAGCTTTATGATGGGCAGCAACATCTGGTTCAGGGTGGATACTATACTGGACGTGGACATCGCCTGGGACTTCGGAGATGGCGAAGGGGGAACAGGCCAGATGGTAATGCATGCTTACCGGGAGGCAGGATCAAAGGAAGTAAGCGTAACGGCCAAATCACCGGAGGGTGCAACGAATAAAACGGCTGTGATAGAAGTAGTCGCCCCCATGAGTGTCCATCTATCCAGCCCTCAGGAGCGAAATTACTTCGAGGGAATCAATTACAAATTTTCATGCACTGGAAGCGGGACTATTGACCATTATGAGTGGGTTGTCAATGGAGTTCCCATAGCTGACCAGAAGGGTAGCGACTTTTCTTATTCCTTTCCTCGGGGAGGCAGTCACACGATTCAAGTACGGGGCATCGCCGGGAACGGGGCGTCGGTCTATTCGCCAGTGGTCCCTATTTCCGTAACTCCATTGCCTGTTCTGATAATTCGTTTCCCGGAAAGCGGCAGGGAACTCCCTCCCGGCGAAGAGGTAGTCTTTGATGCAATGGCCACAGAACCCATCCGAAAGGTCAGTTTTCGCATTCTGGATCCGAAGACAAGTGATTTGCTGGCGTCGGGAACCAGCCAAGTGGCTTCCCAGAGGGCAAGATGGGCACACAGCTTTCCACCCGAATGGTGCGACAAGGAGATAAGAATCGAGGCGGAAGGCATCCTTGAAGCCGGAATTCAACTGGAATTACCAAAGGCAGAGCCTGTTTCATGTTTCGTCAAGTCAAAGCCCCCGAAAGCCCAATTCGTAATTAAGCGCGGTGAAAGAGAGGTTGACTCAACCGCAACAGGTTCCACCATTACTCTTGAAGATCACTCTCTGGGAACTATCACCGGTCGCAAGTGGTCCCTGGACGGGAATCCGATTCCCGGCAGCGCGAATCAAACCAGCATCACTTATGATTGCAATGATCGCGGCAAGCTCACCTTCACACTTGAAGTTATTGGGCCTTGCGCAGGCTCCGCCGGGGCGGTTACTACTCAGAGTCGAACACTCCCAGTTCGAAATCGCTGGCTTGCATGGCTCGCACTTGTTCTGTGTGGAGGCATCTACATCGTTGTTTTTCGTCTTTTGACAGGCAATGCTCCACGCTATTGGACAATACATTATGAAAGAGATCCTTCTCCTCCCAAGGTGGCCCCGCGTGACTTGAAATTTCTTCCACCCAAAACCTCAGTGAAAAAATACTGGAGCCGAGTTCACAAAAGGGCAACCATACCTGTGAAGAACATGTTCCGGACTCCACACTGGAAAACTGGTGCAGGCAAGGATGAGGCACTGGTTCTTTCTGCCCAACGCAAAAAGAACAGGCTGGCGCCGGTGCTTGCGCCGCCAAACCGTGACTATAAGAGCATAACATGGGAGGCAGATCTCTCTGGAGACACATGGCACTTGGTAGATGGCCGGGCGCCTGATGACGAGGGTAGCAACGTCTGGTTCAAAGTGAAAACTTCCGACCCAGCGCCGACCGATGCCCTAATGCTGATAGGCATTTTTGTCATTTTCTCTGCTTTTGTTGCATGGATTTGGCATATAGCCTGATCGGCTTTGTTTGAAAACATCACTTTTTCGATTTTTGAAAGGAGAAAAGCATGGGAGCTAACATTTTAGTTGGATGCGGTGGTTCAGGCATCGAGACCTTGATCCGTGTAAACGAACTGCTTGCAGAGGATGGGCGCTGGCGACACCGCGTAGCCAAGGATATATACTATATCGTCATTGATACAGAAGAGGCAAAGCTCAAAAAATTTGAGGCAACGGTTGACTTCCATCTACGAGGGGCGGAGAGACCCCTCATCATATCCATCGAATTGTCCAAGGGCGTAACCAACCTGCAACCGCTGACTTACAAGCACTTTGTCGCACCCTTTGAGGATGGGGGCAATTTGAAAGGGCAACAGCGTCTATACGCCCACTGGTGGAATCGAGGGCCGGGGGAACCCTTCACAGCCCCGTGGGCTACTCCTCTGTACAATGGTGCTGGTCAGTGCCCTCCCGCTTCCTATTTTTTGGCTTGGCGCAACATGAAGGATATAGAAAAGCAATTCAAGACACTGATTGATCAAATCAGAGCCAATGCCCAAGGTAAAGAGAGAAGCGCGCCTCTCAAAAACCTTAATTTTTGCATAGTGGCAGGATTGGCAGGTGGCACGGGCCGGGGTTGCTGGACCCTAATTGCCTTTAAAATGCGGGAGCTTTTTAGTAAATATCATGCGACCGCAACGCCTTTGGCTTTTTTGTTCGACGCTTCTGTTCATGAAAATGTAATGCAAAAGCATCCTGATTACAGGACCGCAATGGAAATCAACTCACTGACCGGTATCTCAGAGCTTTCATGCTGGATGCGAAACATTCGTGGGGACGCAAGCCGAAAGCCTGTCTATTTTGAATACCGCCTGCCCGACATGGAGATGCCCGAGCAAAAGGATAGCGACGTTCTAAAAGTGAGGCTGGACAGAAATGTCTTAAATGCAGCGCCTGTGGACAGCGCTTACTTAGTCTTTCGGGATAGCGATAGAGCATTTCTTGAGGATAATATGGCCGCTCACGAAATGGTAGGCGCAGCCATCTATGCGGCCATTACTAGAAGCAAAATATCCGGGGAAAAGATTAATAACAATTTCCCATACCTGGGGATCGGAACAGCCACTTTCGAAATCCCTTCAAGCACTATACGTAAGTATTTCGAAGGGCTTGCTAGAGTCAAAGTCCTGCGCCTAATGCGCAAGCAGGATGAAGAAGTTCAGGATGATGTGGATGGAGCCGAAAGCACGTTTTTGGATAAAACCAGGCTTCTAGTGGGACTCAACAAAATGGATCGCAGCGCATTTAAGGCCGATAACCAAGGCAACTTACTCCAGCGGGCCTGTTACTTCCTCCTGGAATCCTTAGCTAACAAGATAGAGGCGTTGCATGAAGCTCTGAAAGAAGATGATATCGAAGGGGTTGCGGAAATAGCTAGATCACTTGCAAGACCTGATGAAAGAGACGCTTTAGACGCGGCAAAGGAAGCGGTAACAAAGGCCTTCGGTGCAATAAATCCGGACCCCAATGCCCAATTCATTTCCTGTCTGGAGAAACTTTATGAGAAGACCCAATCCATTGCCGCCATGCTGCTTTTCATACAGGGCGTTAACAATCGTCTTAGAGACACTCTCGCAAGTATGCCACCGGCGGACAGGCAATGGCTTGGCGAGGATGGGGATCTGGAAAAGCTGGTAGCCGACTATAAGGGTAAAGAATTTCTCCTGCTCGGAAAAAGATACAACGAAACTGAGATTAATGTCGTGATGGACAAAACCCCTAATGCAATACTATTTGCTCATTACGAAGCCTTCAAAGAGGCTCTGCTTGAGGCTTATTCGCCCCTGATGCAACTTACAGAACGTTTACAGGGAAAGGCGAGCAGAATGATTAGTATATTGAGCGGAGAGATAGAAGCCAGGTTGCGTAACGAACTTAAGGGTTTAGCGGGCTCTGAGTCTGACGAAGATGCTTTTAGGCAATTATTTGCCGACCCGGAAGCCCCGGAAAAAGGCGTGCCCCATCAATCGGAAACAGAGCGTTTTTACAAACGTATAATTAAGCCGTTACTTACCCAGAGCGAAGCCATGGCCCTTTTAACAGGAAAAATAACACTTCGCCCCCAGTTACGAAAGATGGTGCTGGATGCCATGCTTGACCGCAGTAGCGATCCCAAATGGGGAAACTCCTTTGATCCAAGTACAAGCCAAGAATACTTCGTTAAGGAATTAGAGACCAGGGTACGCGAGAATGGCGTTCTGCCTGAAAATTTCATGGAGGAGAATTTTTCGATCGAGATGGTTTTGTCTAAGATCAGGGAGGCTTGGCAAAATCGCCTTGTCAATTTGATAAATGACAATGACGCATACAAAAATGCAGAGGATCGCTTAGAGGCTTTCTTCGGCGTCAAGCCGGGCCGAACGAACAACCAAATCGATATCCCGATGCCGAAAGATTTTCTCATCCAAATGGCCATTTCACTGGGAAGAAGTTGCCAGCCATACTGGCAGGTGGCAGACGATGAAATCAAAGAAAGACAAGTTACGGTATTCTCGCCTACGGGACTATCAGACGCCATCGCAAAAGATAAAACAGCAAAGAAAGAAATTGGGGAAGCAAAAATAGAACTTTGCATGCCTGAAAAGGGAACAAACGAATGGGAAGGAAGCAACCCTTTTTTGATGCTCGCGTTCTCTTCATATCAATTGAAGTCGCTGGTAAAGGAAACAGATAACTCCCTCAATATCCTGTCACTGGGGTACTGGAGCCGGGGGGAGCTTTTGAAATGGCTTCATAAGTGCGAGGACCCCAAGGGAACGTCTATACTGTCTTTTACCAGCGGCAACAAAGGGGTCGGATATGTTGACCCAATCTATGTTCACGAGGAACTACTCAGCAGCATGCGATGGAAACCATGGATGACGATGAAATCCGAAGATAATTTGGAGTTGAACAGAGGCCTGGATGCCTTGATCTATGCACTCATGGAGCCTGCCGAAGACAGCAGGATCAAAGCAGAGCTGGAAAAGCTCAAGTGGCAGTGTCCACTGATCAGGGATACTGGAAAAGAAAAATATGTCTTTACCCGCAAGATATACAAGATTGCCGAGGACGGCGAATTTCGCGATGACCCAGGTTGCGACTGGAAGTCAAAAAGTAACATTTGTGTAAGCATATGGAAGGTTTTAGCCCTTCTAATGGGGGATGCTGACAAGGCCAAATCAAAGAAAGCAGAAAAAGGTCCCAATTGGACAAATCAAATCCTCCGGGAACGGAAAATATTTTGGGAAAAGATAGCCCCTCGCATTGGCTGTGCGCCAGGTTCGGACGACTACAAATTTCTTAAGCGCGCATTGGAACGCTTTCTGGTAACTAAGAAAGATCATTCCGAAACGGATGATCGTTCCACATGGGAAAAGCTCATCCTGCGCCTTGAAGAGGAGTTCTAGCGACTCATTTAATAAGAAAATCCCTTTTTTCATAAAATTAGGCGCTATTGAAATTCCACCGCAGGGAGAGCGTCATGGCCAATCTTATATTGTTTGCAGAAGATGATCGGTTTACAGAACTAGTCAACGGCTCTGGACTGCCCAGAAACCTCTGGTGCAACTGCGGAGAAGGCAATCATACGGCTAATTGTCCCAACATGGAGTCTAAGTCTCAGTTGATTCACAGGCGTGACCCTGCCCGATTTCTAGAGCCTATTAAACTCGAACATCTTACGGAAGATACAGAAAAAAAAAGAGCGGAACGACTGACGCAGCAATACCAGGACATGCTTTTCTCTGAACTTTTGCGCTCAACTGTATGCCACCTTGTAATTCTCGATGAAATCCTCGCAAAAAAGCGATCGGACGGGGAGAAGTCCAACAATTTGCAAGGAATAGACAATCTGGGCAAACTGTTTGACTGGTACAAGCGTTTTGCAAAGGCAGCCGAACTTAGCACCAATAAAAGGCATAGGGAATACAATCACGTCTTGATCCTGGTTGCCGTTGACAATCTTATACTGAGCATGGAGGATTTAGACTGCCTTCAGGCATTACTGCAAGGCGCCGGAGCTGATCTGCCACTGATTGATGCATGTTATCTTATGACACGCCAATTAGAACTTGGCCCAAATGACTCTTTTCACGCAGAGCATATATGGCCTATTTATATAGGTCGGCTTCTGCTCTCCCTTGCTTTCCGCAAAGAAATACCAAGAAGTGAACACTTAAGGATCTGGAGGGCATTGGAATTCTTGCCGAGAGTGGATAAGCAGATTGCAGAAAAATCCTTTTTTGAGGGCATGAAAATGGCTTATGGGCAGTTAGAGAGCGAAGGTCATGCCGATTTGGATCGCTTTTATCCCAAACCATTTCCTATCCCAAAGCCCGATCTGGCGGACAAGGAAATTCCAAAAGCCGAATTTTGGCATAAGTTTCCCGTGGAGAACATCACAGACAAGGTGATTTCAGACCAGCGCTGGGATGGTGAACTTGTTAATGTGGGGAGGACATTCAATTTGGCATTGGGACGGGAGATCCTGAGGAAGGAGCCCAGTGCCCGCATGGAGGTGCGCAATGTGTGGGGCGCAGTGCACCAGCAGCACTCACTCGTTTACACCGCCAAGAAACAATTAGAAAATGTGCTCTCTAATGTTGATCTAAGTTTGACAAAACGCCTTAAAGACATACACCTAGCTGAAGAAAAAATAAGGGACACCGACAGGGAGCGGGACGCGTTGGCTGAGAAAACTCTGGGCTGTGCCCCCGTTTTCCAGGAAGCCCAGTCGGCTTTTGTGGAGTATGGTTTTCGGTTGGCTATCGGCTTCGCGGTGACTCTGCTGGTAGCCTACTTTGCAATGACTCTTCTTCGTTCGCTAGGAGCTATTATTCTACCCGATATGGCAGGCGCGTTCAGGTGGATTTCAATCATTACGGTCGGTCTTGCCGCCGGCGTGGGAGCTCTTGCGGGTTCTCTATTGCCATGGTTTCTGGAGAAGATTGCAGGAAAAAGAGCAATGGAGGGATACAGCGAGTTTCTCGGCAGCTTGGACAAGAATGTCAAGGAACGTCATAAAAATTGCCAGGACCTTATACAGGCATCTTACACATATCTTAATGCGCTGCGAAGCAAAGCCGCGGCCAAGCGATTGCTGCTTCTTCTTACCCGTGTCATAGCCGTATTGCAAACGGAGTTGTTTCCAAAAGACCCTGGCGTTCAACCTGGCGAGACAGCGCTGGAATTGCCGGGAGACACCACGGACGTTTTTACTTGGATGAGCCGGAAGGAGCGCATAGGTTTTCGGAAAAAAACCTCGATTGACGTCGAAGCAGACTTTGATTTGGATCATAGCAAAATCAAAGCTATCGTCGACTCCAGGCTCAGCCCGGATGATTTATCCTGCATAGCGAAAGATGAAAATCTAACTTTCATGTGGCAAGCATTCTGCAGCAAGAACGACCCCGCGCAAGCAGGCAATCTGCCTGCGTCGGCTCTCATCCCCAAGTTAAGAGACTTCTGTTACGGCATGCACCAGGCTATTATGGAGGAGTTGCATAGGCAGGCAGTAAAGGGAGCAGCAGAGAAAAACGCCGGGAAAAATATACTTGATAAATCTCTAGAACCTCTTGATTTTCATTATTATTTTTCGGCATTGGCACCCGATGGTATGGACCCCTCCAAAGTGAACCAAAGACTTTACCTGCGCCGCCAGCTCGCAAAGGAACTTGCCGTCAATCGGAGAATACCAGTTGATTCGCCTCCCCTACTAGAGAGAATTCCCGCCTATGCCTATTTTTTCGAGGAGGCCGAAATTTCTATACGCCGCAAGGACGATGGGGCAGTCTCTTTGGTGAACCCATGAATAATAAGCTCACCGCCAATAACGGTCTAATAGAGGGTTTTTCCAAAAAGGGAATGAACGAAGCCGAGCTATTTCGGGATAAGACTCTTGGAAAGTGGTCATCTCATCCCTACTGGACAAAACGAAGACAAATCCTGCTATGGGGGATTTCATTCATCCCATTGGCAGTGGCTGTCCTGATAGCTTTTTACGCTGTTTTTGTCCTGGATGCGCTGGAGCAGCCGAGGTGGTGGGAGGTGCTTACCCAACGCACAATGCTTTTTGGCATCATCTTGTTCGTCCTCTCCACATTCATGCTCTCAGCGCTCATGACTTGGACGTTATGCATGCGCTTGGCCCACATCCTAAACCGGCGACGCATTGAAGGCGACGCAGGAGCCGAGCGACTTAGAATCAAGCCGTGGCTCCTTGCCTCAACCATGGCCCTGGGCACTTTGGGTCCTTTTTTTTTCACCCATTTACAGGGAGTGACGACCTTATTCCGATTTCTTTTCCAGCTTTTCGCCGTGTTGCCAATTTTGGGTGTCCTTGTCTGGATGTGGGTAATGGGCAAGACCAAGAAAGATACAAGAAAAAGAAGATATTGGATCTTGGCTTTTTGTGCAGTTCCAGTTTGCCTGCTGATTTTAACACTTCTAATAGACTTAGAACTTTATCAAGGATTGGCGCGCTGGCCCTGGTACGAAAGCATCGGAAAGCCGTTTCTTGGTCTTCTAGTGCTTACACCTTTTAGCTGCATGGTTTTCGCGGTATGGCTCCTATGGAAAAAGGCGGATCACGGTGAAGCTGAACCAGATGAAACTGAGAAGACACCTTCTCTGTGGAAACGCTTCAAAAGTCGCCTGAAAGGATTTCTCGGTATCGGAAAGCTAACAGATATGCAGAAGAAAGGACCTGACGCGGAAGCTCCACCAGATTGGCTAAATGATTTGCTCAATAATCTTCCTGAAGGATGCATAGCCCCCAAGGGTTATGAATCCCTTAAAAGGGAAAAAGAAGAGACGTCGAATATCTCAAAGCGGGAAGATCTAGTTGCGCTTTTTGGAGGCATTATCCCTACCGAGGACCAAGCAAAACTTGTCGATCTGTTCGTGAGTAGTTACGAAAGAGTTATAGACGTCATCGAAAGTGGCGAAGGAGACGGGCAGGAGTTGAGTGCTGATATACTGCTCCACGGCGAACCAGGCTCGGGAAAGACAACATCCTTGGTGGCTTGCGCCTCCTATGCGGCGTTCGTCAGGGGGCAAAGGGTCCTTTTTATGGCACCCAACATGTTTCGTGCCAAATTCATGGAAGAACGCTTAAATGCTTACCTCAAAGCGGTAAGGCTTCATTATTACATTCAAGCGCAGTTCATCACAGCCCAAACAGTTGCTGATTGGATAAACCTCGCCAGCATGGATGGGGAAGAGCAGGGTGCGCAACCGGGAGTTCTTTTCCCACAAATTATCGTGACCACACCGCAGATGCTGGAGGAGCAACTTTACGGAGTGGATGAACATGGGAAGTCGCTGGAGGTCCTCAGGCGGTTCATCCTTTCTATCGAAGTTATGCTGGTGGACGATTTCATGGATTATTCCGAAATCGAACGTTCCAATATACCGTTTATTCTCGACAAGCAGAGGATGCTTCTCTCTGCTGAATTCCTGCCCCTTCAGACGGTCGTTGTCTGTCCTCTTCTTGCAGAAGTGGGGAAGCGATTTTTGGGAGAGCGCTTGCTTACGAGCGAGCGTTATCGGGAAGACAGGACAGTGCTTCTTCGGCCAAGACCCAATGGACATGCATGGAAGGTGAAGCTGGAGGCAGAGGATGTGGATCAAGCAATGAAGGCCCTGGTTGTACAATGCCTCAAAAATGGCCTTGACACCGTTCTTTACATGCGGGTTCTCGACGAAACTGCAAGGAAAAGCCAACAGCAGGAATTAGTCACTAATGCAGGTGGTGGAAGTCTTTCGATCATATCAGATCTCGACCAGCCACTTTCTGGAACCAAAAATGTGGATGCTATTTTTTATCAGATGGCTGTCAGCGAGGATGTATTTATGTCACTGCGCCTTAGTATGGGCAATGACGACACGGTCATCTTTGCCATTTCTCAGAAGGGAGAGCCGCACGAGTTGAGGAACGAGGGTATCCTGCCAGTAGTTTTGGATCGTTCAGCCCTGGCGATCCAGCTTCAGCATCTGAGAAGTCTGCTGCGGCTTCTTCCAGAGATGTGGCCTATTAAAGCCGACGCATGGTATCAGTTGGGGATTAGATACGACAAGATTGATAAATACAGCCCGAAGGATTTAGCCTATGCACGTTTCGGCATAGATGAATGGATTGAGGATGAATATCGTGACAGACTTTGGCCCTACCTTTATCTGTGTGACAAACTTCCAACATTGGAGGTAGTGGATGTCTGTCTTATGCCTGAAGAAAAGAGGCATCTCTATCGCCATAAGTCCGGGACTGAGGATTACTTGTTTTTTGGTGCACCGGCCGCGGATGGGCAGTCAATCGCCACCAAAGAAGTGCCGGCATGGTGGAAGGACGGTACCACGTACAAGACACTTCGAGCTGCTGACATGGCTTATCTGAACGCTTTCCGTCTGGTACACGGAAATGAGGTCTTCGTTTCCATGCCACCTAAACAGACCAAGGAAGGAATCGAACTAATAGCCAAGCGATTGGGTGGTAAGGGTTGGCAATCGGGGGATGAGGCTTATTTACCAATCTTTGACATCCAGTGGGATTTGCCGAACAATCAAAGCATAGAAGGCATGGGAGGCGGATCTGCGCAGTCAGTGTACTGGTTTTGTATAGAACAGAAAAGAGTTCCAATCCATAGTTCGGTTATTGGAATAATGTCCGAGTATGCTGAAGTGAATGATATTCAAGCAGTGAGATTTGACTATGATTCATTGATTTCGGGCATGCTTCTGGCTCCGCGTAAAATTGACAGTAGTAAATTTAACGAGACCATCTCGCGGGGGCTCGCTGGAAAATGGACAACAGGCAGTGAGATTTTTCGCCCTGAGTTAACTGGAGCATTTAATTATGCGCTGAACCGGAGGGCTCCAGGATTGACCTTTTTTGCAAGAGTCCTGTGCTTCTCTCTTGCCAAGGGAAAGAACGCAATCGGCTCGGCCATCCTGTGGTTGCTGGAGCCGGTACGTGGCGGACGCACGGCCATGGTGCCACTGGATCTGCTTATGAGAGATAAACGGGAGCGAATTTCCCTTTTTCACTCTGTGCTCTGGTTTTTGCAGAGTCTCAAGCAGTCAAAAAATCCAGTTCGTTTCCTGCGTAGGTTCGCCCGGCTGGGATACAAAGGGGATGAAGCCCTTGAGAACCTTGATATATCTATCAGGTTGATTGAAAACATAATTGCCGCAGCAAAGGTGTCTCTGGATTCTGTTGCTAATGACGAACCCATGCCGGTTCAGCCTCCTGACCCAATGGACCCACGAGCAATAAAGCCCGTTAATCCTGAACTGGACCCATCGCCTAACCAATGGGACACCGCCCAAGACGTTACACCTTGGGAAGAGTGCATGGATATCTTATGGAAAATGGCTGCTGACAAATGGCCTGATCTGCCCGGTAAACTTCTTGATTCGTGGAACTATGCTCTGCGAATTCTTGTCGAGTGCCAGACCCCTGGGGTCTTTGATGAAGAACTACCGATTACTGCGCCCAAGAATGCAGCCTTCATAATCGAAGGTCAGAGGCTCTTGGTTTTGCCGGCCGGCGGGACAATCGGTAGGGATTTCATCAAGGATGCTGAGCTGCTACTTAGCTCGGCTGCGCAAGGACTTACTGTTGATGAAGGCACTACTATAATCATTCGAATATGGGTCTTGCCAAAGGAAGAGGTTAAGGCAGGACGCAATCCCCGGCTCAGGGACCCGCTAAACGGTCTTGTGGCTGGCGGTTTCTCCAGGAACGGGCTGTTTCTGAAATCAGTGCATACTCCTGTAACGCTTCCGCCTGTATTGCCGGACGAAGTTCCGTCACCGATTCAAGGCTATTCCGCCCCTGACTCAGCGCCGCCTGTGCAGGCAACCTGGAAAGAGGTATTTCCCCCGGGTGCATTCATAAGCACGGGCGCCCAGGACGTAGTTTTCGAGTGGATGCACGCAGGCAAGAATTACAGACTTCAGTGGGGATTTGAAAACGGTTTAAATCTTCGCAGCAGGTATCTTGAGGTATTGAATGCGTTGCCTTGGCGAGTAAATTCTAAGTCCCATTTCGAGTTTATATGCAATGATCCATACTGTGATGCTGTGGTAGAATTAACAGGCCGACTTCTCGAAATTTACGGCGGAAAAGTTGATACGGGAACAGCAGAGTTTTTCCTGTCTTTCGTTCAGGCCTTCCCATATATCCATGATCCGGATCATATGAGCTGCGACTGGCCCCGGTTCCCTTCCGAAACACTGCTCAATATGGGCGGAGACTGTGAAGACACGAGTATTACGCTTCTCGCAATGCTGAGGCATCTGGGCATTGACTCCGGTTTGCTCAGGATGCCTGGGCACATAGCTGTCGGAATTGCCGGACCTTATTCGGGGATGTATTACACATTCAGTGGAAAGCGTTACTATTATGCGGAAACAGCAACCGACGCAGCTTACCGCCCCTTGGGAGCCAGCAGCGATTTGGCGGGAACTGCGGAGTTGGTGCCTTCGCCTGCCGAAGGCATTACTCTTCTACCGGTAAAAGTGCTTTCGGTTAATATGGAATATGGGAAGGACGCAAAGGTCAATGTTACATTGTTTTCCGGTCAGCGAATAGAAAAAGAAGTGCAGGTAGCAGCCTATGCGAGGAGCAGGTGCGGGGTTTTCGAAACCAGTGGCAATGTCAAGCTAATCGGAGCTGCTACCGTGCCCCCGCTCGCAGTTGAAGCCGGCCTGATTGAGTGCGTAATTCCAGTTGACCTATCCGGCACTAGTACAGATAGCCAATACCTGGATATCGTAGCTCACAGCGACAGCGGCGTCCTAGGCATGTGGCGGGCAGCGGTTGAGTTTACAATCAAGCGACGATAGGCGGGAAGTTGTTACGGGATTAAAAGAGTGGAATCTTAGAATCTGAGGGCACTTCATGAAAAGATTATACTTATAATTTTATTGAGTTACAGGCATGCATTCCAACTCCAATTCCCATCCTCTCCCGATTATTGTTCGCTTGCCTAAAGCCTGCGATCCAAACATCCCGTATTCACTGCCGATAGGATCGTCAGGGCTTTTTTTTCTGCCCATAAAGCCTTCTAATCCATCCCAGTCCATAATTCGCAATACAAGGTAGTCACCATCCCTGAATGTGTAAGTAAACCCGACTCCATCAAAACTGGGGTTGTAATTGTTGCGATTTTTTATAAGCTGTATGTATTTCATATTGTTGAGAAAATTGACTCCTGTATGAAAGACCGCGTTCCCGTGCCTGTCTGTTATAAGGATGTAGGAGCCCGGGGCTGGGTTTGAGTCGTCCTTTGAGTAATCGAGATTTTCGGCGATCTTTGCGCTATGAAACGCAAATTTAACGGTTCGATTGCTGACTGTGTCACCGGGTTCCTTGAAATGCATTGTAGTCCTTTCAAGCTCTGCCAAATCAACCACGGCCTGGAGTTTGCATGTGACTGTCCGACCATCAACCTTCTCCTCCACGATAATTATGTCTCTCAGACAACCGGAGGCCTGAGAGTCAATATCAATAGCTTGGACACCGGAAAGATCTACCCGGGCCTCGGATTTGATATAAACAAGCGCAGATTCAAGGGCACTTCTCGCAGCATTTGTCCTGCAAATCTCTTTGGCCTGACTGGTAGTTTCATTGTCGCCGTAAGTGTAAGAAAAGGAGCCGAAAACTTGTTTTGACTCGGCAAATGCCGGGGTACAGAAAAGAACAGCGGTTAAGAAGGACCAAAGAAAAGCAAAAAGCCAGTAACCCATTAATCCGCCTCCACAATTCCTTAGCTGGCTGTTGAAAAAACACAAATTTGCCGCGTTTTGCTCATCCCTCGTCACTGCGACGAATTTGTATCTACGCCTCATTCCTCGACATTTAGCAGTCCTCGCATCTGGGCTTTTTTTCTCGTCTTGTGAAAAACTGTTTTTTAAACAAGCTGTTAACCTGGAAGCCGGCATAAGTCCCCAAACACTCTCTGTAGTTATTAGTGACGTAGTTTGTTAAGAAGTATTTCAGTAACCTCCTGTTTAATGAACCAAGAATTTCTAAGGTTCATACTTTAAACTTGATACCTTGTTAGGCCAGCATCCCGGAACCGATTTTAGCAAATAGACCTATAAGCCAACAAAGCATAATAAAACAGAACTTTATTTAAAAGATATAAATCAAGATCAATTATGAAAACAGTAGATTATGAAAATGGGTGGTTTTGACTGTAGATAATCTCTAATTTTATAAGAATAAACAACTAACCTTTATTAACAAATTATAATTATATTTTAATAAAACAAATATAGGTTAGTAATTGTCAAGATTAGATGAATTCATATAACTGCTTGAGGACCTGAAGAAATTTAGATTTGTTCCAAAAAGAATGATCTTCCGTAATCGAGTTAATCTGGCTCTTGGCTATATCAGAGACTACCCAGTCCTCTTTTTTTAGATAGTCTAAAAGTAGAGCCAATTCGGATCCATCCATCCATACACCGTTGCAGTATCTGCAACGGTCAATCACCACAAAGCGATGGATAAATTCAAACCTGACAGATTCCGGATCGAGGATAGACTTAGCACAAGAGGGGCAAGCTACTCTAAGTGGATGGTATGATTCATATTGGATCTTTTCGGGAGGAGTGAGCTGTGAGAACTGGGACAATGAAGGCTTTTTTCGGGAAGCCTCTATGAGTTTGTTATATTCATCTCCCTCCATCCATAAGCCTTTGCATTCTGCGCACCTGTCAAGCTCCACACCTGCAATTGAAAGAACTTCCAGCTTAGATTCTTTGCATCTCGGGCAACTTGTTATCATGTTAGCCTCCCAAAAAAGCTGGTAAGCATAAGCGGTTAAAAGTGGAAAATCTCCCTGAGCACTGTTAGTGATGGCAGACTGAAGGCTGTTTGTCAAGATTACGGTTTATCAAAGAGCCAAGAACTGCCTTGTTGGGCTGGCACTAATTCGGCAACATAGTGACCACATTGGCAATATCCAAGGAGCAAGACAAATAGGGCATCTCAACATTTCCTACCAGTGACCCCCAGTCCTTTTAAAGCCGATCGAAGCATGAGGACTGATCATGTCTGGTATTGACATTAGGGGTAGGGAAAAGCCAGAGTAATCTAAACAGGAAATTGGCACCAGAGGGAGCGTCTAATGGATATTATTGCTAAGGCTTTTGATCTTGTTGGACTATCTACGGAAATGATTGGCAATTTTCTGTGGTTTGTGCTTGGTCTGGCAGCACTAGGCATTTATACAATTTTTAAATTCTGTCGGCGGAAATTTCACAGCGACTATGAACGCGGCAGAAAACGTGCTATCAACAAAATTCTAAAGGAACTTAAAAGTAGAATTAAGAATGATGAGGCGCCCTATGGCATAAAAGGTCTGTTTACTGCAGATCATATTGACACGCTTTTTGAAGATACTAAGGAGGGAGCTGAGATTAGAAGCTCTATCGCCGAAGTAATAATGACAGACAAGAAAGATGACTGGAAAAACCTCGCTAATTCACTTCGAAATGTGGCAACTGACTACAAGTCAAAGCATCGTCATGACTCTTCTGATGAAGAGAGGATAGAGGATGCATTAATTGAGTTCTTTACTACCTTATCTGAGATAATCCTCGAAGTGAGAGAAGGAAATAAGGCCGATTCCTACAAGCTTAATGGGTTACGTGAAGCAATACGAAAAACTAGATTTAAAGGATGGCTCCCCGAGGCTTTCTCATCTCTCCCTATGGAGAAAATAAACCATCTAGAAAATATAAAATCAGCTCTTACTATATCTTTTAATGAGTACTTTAAGAACCAAACAATATTATATCATCAACTTAGAGGGCCTCTATGGTGGGATAAACTTCTGAAAAGTGTAGACAGCTTGAAGATAGATAGAAATTATCTGAAGGATCCATTTGTCTTTGGTGCTGCAATTTTTTTGCAGCATGCCCCTTTACTATCAAATAAAAAATCAGAAGAGTTTTGCGGCCTTGAAAAATATTACAGTCAAACAACAAAAGATGAATTCGCGAACCATATTAAGGAATGCCTTCCTACTAATATCGATAAAGATACTTCATTTATTGATATTGATAAGCTATGGGATATATGCAATGCGAGTTGGAACAGACAGCATTTTGAACAGCTACTTCGTCATAACAACTTCATCTCTGCGCTAAATGCAGCATTACTTCGTTTAATAAATCTTGCCACATCATACCCTTGTGATAATGACGCTAGAAATGATTTACAACTTTATTTGGAAAACACCATTACTGGGAACTTGGATTGGAAACTGATCCCGAATGAGGTATACACGTTGTGTATTGCTTCTTTAGCAAAAAAGGTTTCTAGGGAGAACAAAACAATAACTATATACCCATTTCCTAATATACACAAGGAGTTCCAGTACCTAATTGAGGCATTTAAGAAAATGCTTGAATCTGAGATAGAATTTATTAATAAATCTGTTATGAAGTTTTCTGGGGCAAGGGAAACTTTTCTTGCCTTTGTAAGTGACTTCAGCGATATTGAGGCAAAGGCAATTGAACAAGATAAAAGGGAGAGTAGTTGGATTAATAAGCCTAACCCAGGGCTTTTGGCTGAAAGTGGGCTGCGGATTCTGGCGCACATAGATATGGCAACGCTAAGCTCAAGTGACATCGCTGACAGATTCGAACAAGGCCTGATTGCTGTGCTAGGCGATAACACATTAGATTCAAGAGCTAAAGTTAACTCAATTAACCGTCTAGTACTTATCGCTAGAGGACTAAGGCCCCAGTTAAGCAGGGTAGAAAGAATCATTGAGATGTATCAAGAACATATTAAGATCAGTCCAAAACTTGTTGGAACTGAGGGAAAACTTGCTGATAAAATTGTAACGTATCTGAATGATGTTAAAGCTCACCGAGACGAAGCGGCTCAGAAAGCGCAAAAACTACTGTTTAATTTAAGGGCAGAAAATGAGCCACTTGTCTGCTTTCTCTTCGGTTACGGTGGGCCTCTTGGGAAAACAATAAAAGGATTAGCCAAAATGCTTAATGATAATAAAAACAGACTTATAGCGGTGACTGCCCCATTGAGGCCGGTTGGGGAAGGCAGCGACTTAAAAATCGTCGAGGAGTTAAAAGAATTATCTCCCAATGATTCCAATATGAACAAGATTGTTGTAGTTGCCGATGAACTTATTAACTATGCCATGAAAGAGGGCATTAAACTCGAAAATAAAACCATTAAACTTAAATTTTGCCTTATGGGTTGTGAGGCCTATGATGACCGCAACAATGTAATTAATAGCGCGGGTTGCAGGACGGTCGCAGTTTTGGCACATTTAGCTGGTATTCCATTTTATGTTGTTACCGAAAGCGAAAAGCTTTTCACTTCATTCGAGAGGTTACGGATAGCCGAGGTCGATTCTGCACGCTTTATTAATGAGAGATATACTTTTTCGGTACCGGAAAAAGAAGATTACTGGCCAGTGGCAGAGATTGTTGAATCTACATATATTAAGGAAATAATTACTGAACAATCTACAACCAAAAGCAGTTAATAAGGTGACTTTATGACTGTTAAGTTGATAGCATTTGACCTGGACAATACACTTGCTGAACTGAATCGTCCGGCAAGCAGGCAAACAGTTGATGCACTTCTTGATTTCGAGAGCAGAGGAATAATAATAGCGATTCTTTCTGGCAAGCCAACGAGTTATCTGTGCGGTTTTGTGAGGCAGATGGGACTTGCTGACGCTATTATCTCCGGTGAGAACGGGGTGATGATTCAATACGGAGCGAAATTTCCACCGTCGAAGTTCTTTCTTAATATAGAATTGGATAAGCAGTCCTTAAGAGCGATACAGACTTTCGAACAAGAGATAAGGAAGACATTTGGTCAAGATGTGTGGATTCAGCCAAACATAGTCAATTTTACCTCATTTCCGGTTCATAAAGATGTGGCGGAAGCCCTGTTTGATTTTTTCGAAGGATACGTTGAGAAACATAAACTGGAGTTCCCTCATTTTCAGATTTATAAGCACGTCGATGCAATTGAACTAGTGCCTAATAATGTCGATAAAGGATTGGCTCTTAAGCAGATTATGCATCTTGAAAATTTGCATAGGGACCATGTTGTTGCAGTAGGCGACAGCGCCAGCGATGTTCCAATGCTTAAAGAGGTAGAACACTCATTTGGAATTGGAGTTAAGCCGGTAAAATATAGCGTGGACAGTATTGACGATGCCATCGAAAAAATACAAAGTTTGATTGTCTCTTCATAGATATAGCTCTTGATACTTTTGAAATCATAAAATGAACTTTTGTTCACCGTGTCGTTCAAATGGGGTTTGAGATCTCTAGATCTGTTGAATGGACGTAGTTTCTTGGAAGGAGACCTACATGTTATTGACTGGCAAAACTGCTCTTATTACTGGGGGAAACCGTGGTATCGGAAGAGCAATCGCAGAGGAGTTCTATACCCTGGGCGCGAATGTAGCGATAAACTATGTTGAGGATAAAGACGGCGCTGAGGCCCTAGCTAAATCACTCACGAACGAAAGACATGTGGACCAGAAGGCTATGTGTATTCATGCGGACATCGCTTCGCCTTTTCAGGTGAATCAAATGGTAGTCAGTGCGCTTGAAGAATTTGGTTCCATAGATGTACTTGTCAACAATGCGGGCGTCCAGACTGAAACTCCATTTCTGGATCTGACAGAGGACGAAGTTAATAGAGTAATTGATGTCAATCTAAAGGGTACTTTTTTCGTTTCGCAATCAGTGGCTCGAGCAATGGCAAGAAAGGGCAAAGGGAGTATAATCATGATCTCAAGCATTCATCAGGATCGCCCGAGAGAAAAGATAGCTCATTATGCCGCATCAAAAGGCGGAATAAGGATGCTGGTTATGGTGATGGCTCTGGAACTCGCGACATACGGCATAAGAGTTAATTCTGTCTGTCCCGGAGCAGTTTTAACTGCTATGAATGAAGTCCTGATTCAAAATAGAGAGTTGAATGAGGCAGTGAGAGCGAAGATACCGCTTGGGCGCTTTGGGAACACTGAGGAGCTTGCTAAAATGGTAGCATTTTTGGCCAGCGATTTGTGTGATTATGTTACTGGATCAACCATTGTCATGGACGGAGGGCTTCACCTTTAAGCGTTTTGGCATATATGCTCACCTTATCGGATTCCCTCGCTTAACAGGCTGCTGAAAAACGCCCATATGCTTCGTGTTGCTCATCCTTCGTCATTACGACGTACTCGCATGTAAGGCTCATTCCCACGAATTTCTTAGAAATTGCATCTGGGTTTTTTCCTCAGCCTGTAAAAAGCGGTTTTTTAACACGATGCCAATTATGGTTGCAAGTAACTTATCAGGCAGAATCTAAGTGATAATTCCGACAGTTGTTCAATTTCCGTAAGGCTGCTTATTTGTTTCAGATTAACCTTTCAGCAAGTCATGTTATTAAGGTTTCGCACTTATGAAGAAGACAAGTAAAAAACTGAGATCATCAAAACTTATTGAGCTTATTGAGAAGGGGATTTCCCTTAATGAGTCCGGCAATTATAATGAAGCTATCTCTTATTTTGATAAGGCTCTTTCGTTAGATCCTGCAAACGTCACAGCAATGGTGGATAAGGGCTTTTCATTAGAGAAATTGCAAGAATATGACCAAGCCATCAACTGCTACGATAGAGTTCTAAACATTGATCCCAGCAATTTGGAAGCATTGCAGAACAAAGGTTATATCTTACTGCTAACAATGAACTTCAATCAAGCTATTGACTGTTTCGAAAGAGTACTTTCAATTGATAACACTTTTATCTTGGCCGTTCATGGGCTTTTTAGTGCTTCATTGGTAACAAATAATTTTGACAGGGCACATTCAGCAAGCAAGCAATTAATGGCGAACTTGCAAGAAATAGAGTCTTACTATGCTTTTTTGTTAATGGACTATTATTTTAAAGAAAAAGACTACTTACAATTGATGGAGCTATTTTGCTACCTGATTTTTGGATGTCAAATTGAGCAAATAATTTATTCGGTAGGTGAGACGATCTATCCAGATAAGATAAGGAACCTGATGGCAGGATTACCCTTAATTGCTGATAGTTCATTATGTTTCAATAGACTAGCTAATATGGGAAATATAAAAAAAGCAGGGGGGAAGTTTGATGTCACATGGGTTGATCCGTTATTGCATATTTTTTTGTTTTCTCATGATGACCACAACATAATGGCGTTGGAAAGGCAAGCCATTGATAGAATAGATATAGTTAGCCATCCATTTAATCCTGCCATTAATGCAAGAGAGAAGCTTAACGCTAAGCTCAAAGACCCTGATTTCTTAAAGAAGAGATCCAGTATTCGGCAGCGATTCAACAAGGCTTGGGAACTTTTCTTTAATCTTGAATGCCACTATTATAAATTCTACAGTGCTGACGCTAACTCTTTTATGCTGCAGGGAATTAGTTATGGCGAGCACGAAAATTATGTCAAAGCGATAGATAGTTTCAAGAAGGCCCTAAGGAGCAATCCCTACCACTTTGATTCATTTGGAAATTTGGGTATTGTTTTGAAGAGATACGGGTTTCCTAACTTGGCGATTCTTTGCTACCAGGAGTCTTTGCGAATACACTATTTAAACGACATTTGTCATCATAATCTCGGCTTGGCGTTTCTTGATGTTAATAGAATTGATGAAGCGATTAGGCACTTTGAGGAATCACTGCTCCTGGGAGGTCCCATAGAAAATAGTAGCTTAGAATATGCCTTGAGAAAGAAAGATGGATTTTCTAAAGAAAAAGTAGAATCCAATAATGAAACTCATAGCTATGATGATTTAATGGCTATGGGAATTGACTATATCAATGGAGGTGACTGGAAACAAGCAATTAGGTTTTTGGAAATGGCAATATCTACCTCACCTACCAAACCGGAACCATACATTAAACTTGGTTTTTTATATCAGCAAACAGGAAAACACAGTTCCGCCGCAAAAGCCTTTGAGAAGTTTCTGGAGACAGCTTTAGTTAATAATATGGATATGAATGTAAATGACTTAGCACTGGCATATCAGGGATTGGGACTAAGTTATGGGCATATGGGTATATCATCTAATGATAAAAAATGTATAGACAAGGCTATTGAAAACTTTGCCAAATCTATCCAATATGATCCAAGCCATCCTAGGAGTTACCATCTTATCGGTGGGCTCTATCTTCGTAATAAGAATTATGAAAGGGCTATCGAAAATCTTTTAAAGGCAATTGAGCTATCACCCGATTTAGACGAAGCATTTGGAGAGCTTGGACAGGCTTACTACGAAACAGGGCAGATAGTAAATGCCATCAAAGCATTTGAGGACGCTGTGAAGATAAATCCGAGCAATCCTATTCACCTGAGCAATCTTAACGTTCTCAAAGCCGCTAATTTACCCTAGTAAAGAAGAATGCTTACCGAGCCGTGATCTTGACATAATTGACAGCTTTAGTTTATGATTGCGCCCGAGACCTGAAGTTCATTATTGAAGTTATAAGGCTTCCAACTTTTGAAGGACTGACTCACGAGGAAATACTCAGAGAGGATTCGTCTGTAATGTGTAAGAATAGGAATCATTGCATCATCTCTGTTAAAGCTCATCGAAGGCTAGCCAAGATTTTAATCAATTAAAGGGGTTAGATTTGCTATATACTTAGTTTAGATAAGATATCAACTCAAGGGGTTAAACATGAGCAATATACTTGTTGTGGGAGGTGCCGGATTTATTGGATCAAATCTATCCGCGCTGCTTGTTAAGAAAGGACATCAAGTCGTCGTTATTGACAATCTATCACTGGGAATAATTGACAATCTGCAAAAGATCAAGTCAAGTATTAGTTTTCTTCAGCATGATTATGAGGACAAGCATTTTCTGACACAGACCGTCAGGGATTACCATGTTGAATATATTTTTCATTTCGCGGGGCTTTCTTCTGCACCTATGTTTGACAAAAGAGAATCAGAAGGAATGGCCATGAATGTCCTTGGTTACCTCAACATGCTCGAGGTATGCAGGGATGAAAACGTCAAGCGAATTATGTATGCATCTACATCATCTATATACGGTGATGCCCCGGTTCAGGTTGAAGATGCAAAGGTTTTTCCGCCGAATTTTTATGCTTTGACAAAGTACACTATGGAGCATACAGCCAGGCTATTTAATGATCTCTATCAGGTAGAAAGCGTTGGTTTTAGGTTTTTTTCTGTTTACGGTAGAAACGAACGTCATAAGAAAAGATATGCAAATTTGATTTCACAGTTCTTATGGGCCATGAAAGAGGGAAAGGATGTCGTTATTTATGGTGATGGAAATCAGACAAGGGATTTTATATATGTGCTTGACCTTTGCAATGCCTTGATAACAGGAATGGAAGCAAATGGAAGATATGCAAAGGCATCAGTTTACAATGTCGGGACTAGTGAATCATACACTGTTAATTCAATGGTGAGTATCCTTGAGGCAGCTCTAGGGGTAAAAGCAAGGCGTAAATATGTCTCCAACCCTGTCAAGAACTATGTCACGCATACCAGGGCGGATACCAATAAGATAATGAATGATCTAGGTTTCAAACCTTCTTTTAGGCTTGCAGAAGGTATACAAGACTTGATCTCGGGTTGAACATGAAAGCACTAATTCTAGCTGGTGGTTATGGAACAAGACTGAAGCCTTATATAAACTACCCCAAGGCATTGCTTGAAGTTGGCGGCAAAGCCATCTTAAGTCATATATTAGAGAATGTATGCAGAGTCAAAGAAATTGAATCTATAATTCTATCGACTAATGAGGCTTTTCGCGAGCAGTTTGAATCCTACCTGTCCGTGACCTCATGGCATAAACCGGTTCATCTCGTGATTGAGCCTTCTAAAAGTGAAGGGCACAAACTTGGTTCGATCGGAGGGATTCAGTTCGTCATCCATAAGCTATCCTTGTCAGAGGACTTAGTCGTTATCGGTGGAGACAACCTTTTTGAAATGGACCTGTCCGCGTTCTTACGGTCCGTAAGAAGTAGGCCTGCAATAGGTGTATTTGATGTAGGAGACGAGCAGTTAGCTAAAGAGTATGGTGTGGTTACAATAGACAGAGATGGGCTAGTGAAAGATTTTAACGAGAAACCGGAGCATCCAAATTGCACACTTGTTTCTACCGCAATCTATCATTTTCCAAAACATGTTCTTCTTCGCATAAGCGAATACCTGAGCAATGGTGGTTCAAAGGACCGCTTGGGTGATTTTCTTTCATGGCTCTATAAGAGGGAGAGCGTCTATGCCTATACATTCTCTAGTTGCTGGTTCGATATAGGGACTGTTGCCAGCCTGAAAGCTGCTTCTGGTTATTTTGGAGATAAAAACAACTCAGGGCCGCAAGAGAAAATGGCCAGCGGTAAACTAGCTCTTAAGTTTCAAATAAAATGAAGGCCTTCAGCTAGATTTTTCTTGAATTCTTAACGAATCGTTAAGTATTTCAAAATCGTCATCGCAGAAAACATCTTTGTCCCAGCTAACACCGTCCTTTATAAAAACCTCCCACTTTTCACCATTCCAATCAATCATCCTAATTCCACGAGATATCTCTATTCTGCCTTTCTTATACCAATCTGGAAAGGATACCTTAGGATTATTCGTTTCGGGTGCGGTATGAATTAGTTCATTTCTTATTGATGCTTGTAATATTTTCTCGTCCTTAGATAGGATCGGACAATTGTCCAAACGACAACGTTTACTTAAGTTGGATGCATTACCACATATGGGTCCAACTTCGCCAAGTTTATCATGAACCGAAAAAGAGCAAAGTTTTAGTGAAAAAAACCCATTTGAATCTAGTGGGCTATTAAATTGTTCCATGATGGCCTCCCTTTGATGACACTATTTAAGATTTATGCCCCAGACCAAAACGTCGATCTTAATCCTTCAATTCCATTCCAGATTTGCCGACTGTGGGCCGCCCTTATTATGTGTGGGTCTATATTGTATTACTTAATAGCCCAGAACTCAACCAGTCACTAGCAGACCGCTTTATAGAGAAGCTTGAGCATTGGGATTACATAAGACAGCCGTTTGCGAACCTCTTCTTTACTTTGCTCTCTCTCTGTTTTCAACTCCGTCGGGTTACGCGCATAAATATACGGATCTTCCCAACCTAACCAGTCCACATCTTTTGACCGTATTTCATCCCTCAGCAACAACACCATCTCAGCCACCATACTCAGATCGCGATTTTGAATGAAGGGCAGAATAGTTTTTAGCCTGTGAGCTTGTAAAGCGAGGTGACACCATCCAAAGTCCAGCTCTTTGCCGAAAAGGAACTTGCCTACCTGCGTCACCATTTGCTCCAGTGCAAAGTAATTTCGAGGATGTGACCTCCATGCCTTCTCCGATCGTCTAAAAATCAAAGGCGTATCCTCCTGGCGCACGCCTTGGACATCCTCAATAAAGACTTTGGAGTAATTACTTTGTAAGGCAAACGCTACTCTATCAATGAAGCACAAATGTAATATCTGATCATGCTGGCAACAGGCAGCAGCAAAAGCGTATAACATTAAAAAATCTTCACCTATAGTCAAATCAACTTTATGGCTTAGTATACGAAAAAACTTCTGTGTCTCAAGCCAAGACGCATACTGATATTGCTTTTGAGTGGTTTCTTTTGTAATACTTACAATTGCCTGGCCAAAAATATCTTTAAGTTTAGGTGTTATTGACTTCAGATGGTTGAACATAATGCCATTGGGATCATGTAATGGCATAACAATTATGGGTAGCATTTGCAATAACCTTATATATTAAATTAAAACAAGCATATTTAAGTTCATAAGCAGTAAAGAACATAAGCATCAGCAGCTACTTATGTTGAACCCAGATTTATAATATGTGCTTCACAGCATCATTGCTAATATTACCGGCAACAATGACAACCTGGGTTTTTTGGCAAGCTGGCAATAAGCCCAATTATTTGGAGCTGCTATCTCTTTCTTAAGAGATAACAACAGGCGGATGAAAATAGCAAATAGAAAATCAAGCAGGGGCATAACTATCCCCCTCTTATGGCCCCTTTCCCACCACCCGCTTCCCAGTTTATTTCACCGCGAGTGGTGCTAACTAGTCGTTCACGCTTATATGTAGGAAGCAATCTGATCTTCAACATCTGTTCCATCAGTCATCTTTTTGGAGAAAACCAGCTCAGATTGATGGCTTCGTTCTGATTCGGGCGACAGTATGTAAGATCGCACAGGCTTCCCGAAGCACCTGGGCGAGGGGACTTCAAGACCATATCTATCAAAAAGACTGGCGACCCTTTCCATGTTCACCTCACTTACCTGAAACCAATCGATATCTCTAATCCAATCATTTCCATCGGCTAATCCTGCAGAAAGGGCAAGGCTTTCGGCAAAACACCCGAAGGTTGCCCCTCGTGAAAGCCGAAAC
>Ga0100389_1000620_pt1 | contig 27772 bp, 20 predicted proteins | sample CryGeymeta201513_FD_81537 | JGI IMG/M metagenome (GOLD analysis project Ga0100389, IMG submission 81537) | Groundwater microbial communities from Crystal Geyser aquifers in Utah, USA - Crystal Geyser metaG 2015-13 | ecosystem: Environmental > Aquatic > Deep subsurface > Groundwater | place: USA... | reverse complement strand
TTTAAAACCTGCATGAATGTCCAGAGGAGAACGCAATGGCTGGAGACACTATGAAACATGTCGGCGACAGTGATTTCGAGGCCCAGGTACTCAAGTCCTCGGTGCCCGTACTGGTGGATTTCTGGGCGCCCTGGTGCGGACCCTGCAAGGCCATCGGGCCGGTCATCGAGGAAATGGCCGCCGAGTTCGCGGGCCGGGCGGCGATCGTCAAGATGAACGTGGACGACAACCCCGCCACCCCCGGCAAGTATGGCATCCGCGCCATTCCCACCCTGATCGTCTTCAAGGACGGCCAGGTGGTGGAGCAGGTTACCGGCGCCGTGGGCAAGACCCAGATCGCCGCGATGCTCAACAAGGCCCTGTAGCCGTGCAAACACATGCTGCAACAACCAGGCCGCGTTGCGGACTGGCTGCGATGCTCCCGCTGCTTGCCGCCCTCCTTTTTGCGTCCTGCGCCACCCACAAGGTGACCGAGGATCAGGATCCGGTCAAGCTTACGGCCCAGGCCATGGATGCCTTCAACCGGGGCCGCTATTCCACCGCCCTGGAAGATTTCAAGGATGTACGGGACCAGTTTCCCTTCAGCAAATACAGCCTGCTGGCCGAACTCAAATCGGCCGACGCGCATTACTACATGAAGGAGTATCCCGAGGCCCGGGTTCTGTATCAGGAGTTCGAGAGCAAGCACCCCACCAACGAGGCCATGTCATACGTACTTTTTCAGATAGGCATGTGCCATTTCAAAGAGATCGATACCATTGACCGGGAGCCGGGGGCGGCCCACGAGGCCATCGGCGTTTTCACCCGGTTGGTCCGCACCTATCCCCAGTCGTCCTATGTGGTTGAGGCCAAGTTCAGGGTCAAGGCGGCCCGGGAATTTCTCGCCGAGCATGAACTGTACGTGGCCCGTTTCTATCTGCGGACCGGGGCGCTGGCGGCGGCGATCAGCCGGCTCGAACTTCTGCTGGCCCAGTATCCCGACGCCAACGCGGCGCCCAAGGCCGAGGCCATGCTGGCCGACGCCCGGGCCCGGCTTGCTGCCGGTCCAGGCCATGGCCTGCGGGCTTTCTGCCAACGCTTTCTCCCCTTTTTTTAGTAGGGTGCGCCGTGCGCACCAATTGTGCCTGATGGTGCGCACGGCGCACCCTGCTAAGGGACTCGGAAAATATCAATATGCCTGGATCGCGCCCGGGTTGGGGTCGGATTTGGCTGGGCTGCTTGAGCAAAACCGCAGGCGTAGCAGGGCTACGTCGAGGATTTCGGAGTCTCGGTTTCACCTCGCTTACCTGCGATTGAGGCGCGGTCAAAGATGGCCCTAAGCCGGGATGCGTGCTGGTAGATTGGTATTTTCCGCGTCCCTAACCCTGGCCGCCCCCCTTCTTCCGACAACTCCGATCGTAGCGTTCCTGCTCGCTGAAGATGCAGCCGCAGTATGGCTGGCGGTATAGATCCATGGCCTTGGCCAGATCGATGCCCTCCTGCCAGCCGGCCCGGAAGTCGCGGTAGACAAAGGGGATGCCGTGCCGGGCCGCGCAGTCCTCGGCAACTTGCCGAATGAGGGCGTGTTTCTGATAACGGCTGTAGAGCAACGTGCTGGTGAAGCCATCGGCGCCCAGCTCCCGGGCCTTGACCGCCGCCGCATCAAGCCGCAGCCGGTAGCAGATGGCGCAGCGTTCCTCCTCGTGAAAGACCACGGCCCGCAGGTAATCGGCCAGGCCGTATTCCCGGTGGTAATCCATGGGCAGGCCGGTCTGCTGGGCCAGGCTCTCCATGGCCGTAAGCCGGCGCTTAAACTCCTGGAACGGATGGATATTGGGGTTGAAGAAGAAGCCGTGGACCGTGACGCCCTCGTCCCGCAGCAAGGTGAGCGGGTAGGCCGTGCAGGGGCCGCAGCAGGTGTGCAGCAGAAGCTTCATGGCACGGCCCGGGCCTTGGCCAACTTGAACTGGGCCGGCTTGATCCGATACTTCTTGATCTTGTAATTGATGATCCGCAGGCTGGTGTCCAGGAGGTGCGCGGTTTTGCTCTGGTTGCCATTGGTTCTTTTCAGCGCATCGACGATAAGTTCCCGTTCGAAATTTTCCACCGCGCTGGTGAAGGAGAGGGGATTGCTCGCCTCGCGCACCGTTTCAGCGCTCTGCAGGGTGGGCGGCAGGTGATAGCTCTTGATGGTGTCGTCGTCACAGATGAGGACGGCCCGCTCCATGCAGTTCTGCAGTTCCCGCACATTGCCAGGCCAGTGGTACTGGACCAGCAGGTCGATGGCCGGCGTGGAGATGCGCTGGATCCGCTTGTCGTTTTCCTCGTTGTATTTCCGCAGGAAGTACTCGGCCAGCAGCAGGATGTCGGTGCGCCGCTGGCGCAAGGGCGGCAGATAGATGGGAAAGACGTTCAGCCGGTAATAGAGGTCTTCGCGGAAACTGCCCGCGGTGACCGCCTGTTCCAGATCCTTGTTGGTGGCGGCCACCAGTCGGACGTTGCACTTGATGGGCCTGATCCCGCCCAGGCGCTGGAATTCCCGGTCCTGCACGACGTTTAAGAGTTTCACCTGCACGGCCTGGCTCAACTCGCCGATCTCGTCCAGGAAGAGGGTACCGCCCTCGGCCAGCTCAAAGCGGCCTTTTTTAGCGGTCTGGGCGCCGGTGAAGGCGCCTTTTTCGTGGCCAAAGAGTTCGCTTTCCAGCAGGGTTTCCGGCAGGGCCGAACAGTTGACCGCCACAAAGGGCCGATTCTTGCGTTTGCTGTTGTGATGGATGGCCTTGGCCACCAGGGTCTTGCCGGTGCCGGATTCGCCGCGCAACAGCACGGTGGCGTTGGAGTCCGCCACCCGGTGGATCATCTCGAAGACCTCCTGCATACGGCTGGAGTTGGAGACGATGGAGTCGATCTGGTACTTTTCGGAAAGTTGCCTCTTCAACCGGGTGTTCTCCAGTTGCAGTTGCTCCTTTTCATGATTGACCGCCTGGATGCGCACCACGGTCTGAGCGATAAGCCCGCTCAGGATGGTGAGAAAGCGCAGGTCTTCGTCAAAGTTCTGGCCGTGGGCCGCGTATTCCCGGTCAACGCTTAAGGCGCCGATGGTGTGGCGGCCGTGTTTGATGGGCACGCAGAGAAAACTCCCCCGCGCCTGGCGCAGATCGCCACGGGAACGGGTGCGGTTGAGGAAAAGGGGTTCCTCGCTGATCCGCGGCACCACGATGGGCGCCCCGTTGGCCACCACCCGGCCGGTGATGCCCTCGCCGATCTTGTACTTGCCCCGTTTTCTGGCCTCGGCGGTCAGCCCGGGGGCCACCTCCACCTCCAGACCGCCGGTAACCGGGTTGATAATGGTGACCGTGCCGTTACTCATGCCGGCCTCGTTGGCCAGGAACTCCATGCCCTGCCGCAGGCAGTCGCGCAGGTCACTCGACGAAGCCAAAAGCCTGGTGATCTCGTAGAGATGGCGGATGTGGGTAAGTTCGGTTGAGGGGTTCACCTGGTCCATTACCGGTGGTAGCTGAGGGACACGGAAAATATTAATATACCTGGATCGCGCCCGAATTTGGGTCGGATTTGGTTGCGCCGATTGAGCACCCCAAGAGTATTTGCTGCGCTGCACAAAACCGCAGGCGTAGCAGGGCTACGGTAAGGATTTCGGAGTCTCGGTTTCACCTCGCTTACCTGCGATTGAGGCGCGGCCAAAGATGGCCCGAAGACGGGATGCGTGATGGTATATTAATATTTTCCGGGTCCCTAAGCAGGTTGTTTAGACTGTAGTCTGGAACTTGAGGTACAAGGCACAAAGATACAGAGCAATATCGAATAACGAACACCGAAGGATGAATGATGAAGTGAAAAAACTTCAGCGGTTCAAAATTTAATATCGAAGTCTGCGCTTATCTCGATATTCCGCGGTTCGCTTTTCAACTTTGCACCTTATCTTCTTCACCTTGTGAGTAGTTTCCGTTGTACGAGTCAAAGAGGCCGCCAAGGCCGGGGCCCGAGCCCCGGGCAGACGTAACGCTGTACAAGACCAGGAATTATGCTAGAAAACAAGGGAAAAAACGAGCGGCCGCGAGGGCCGGGCTTCAGTGCTGGGCGTTGGTGTTAAACCAGATGAAGTTCTGCAGCAATGACTTCTGGGTGTAGGAAAGGTCGAGGAACCGCACCCCGCAGCGGCGAACCGTGGGCGTCTTATCTTCTCCCGCGTGAGAGAGAATGACATCGCTGACGGTCTGCACCGGGATGCGGTCGAAGCAGAGATCCTCCTCGTCAAAGATGATGCCGACCCCCTCGCCGTCTGGCTTGCGCTGCCGCCGTTCCACGTAACGGAAGGCCAGGCCGCCCATGCTGATATCGATGATCTGACCCATCTGGAAGTCGACGGCGAACAGGCCGGAGGATACCGGGAAACGCGGGTTGCGCCGCCGCTCCCGGGTGGGGGCCTCGTTGGTGTTCATTGGTGCGTCTCTCCTGCGGGGAAGGTGGTTGGATTCTCCAATTGTCGGACCATTATAGCTTTATGACAGCACAGGCGGCTTGCGCCTGTCAAGAAAAAAACAAGGCCTGGCGGGCTTTGTTCAGGGGCTGGACGGACTAGTACCCTGTAACATTTAAGTCCAACCCCCCTCCATCCCCCCTTATCAGGGGGGAAGCCTTTAAGCCTCCCCTGATAAGGGGAGGTTTGGAGGGGTTGGATGCGAAAAAATATGTGTTCCATGGTAGCTTGATGGTGCGCACGGCGCACCCTGCGATTAAGAGTTACAAGGTACTAGCGATCCGGTCAAGGAAGGCCCGGACGTTGGTGGCCACCGCGCTGGCGTCTCGCTCGGCCAGGGCCCGGGCCCCGAACAGGGCTGGCCCGACCCCCACCGCCCGGGCGCCGGCCGCGAGATAGTCGCGGGCGTTATCGGCATCGACGCCGCCCACCGCCACCAGCGGGGCGTGGTCAAAGGGGCCCAGGAGATCGCGGATATAACGGGGGCCGCCCATGGCCCGGCAGGGAAAGACCTTGACGAGGTCGGCGCCCGCCTGCCAGGCGGCGAAAACCTCGGTGGGGGTGAGGGCGCCGGCCACCACGGGTATCTGCCTGGTGCGGGCCAGGGCAATCACCTCCGGATCCAGATTGGGGGTGACCAGGAACATGGCGCCGGCCGCCACGGCCCGTTCCGCCTCCGGCCGGCTGCGCACCGTGCCCATGCCCAGCAGGTGACCAGCCGGCACCAGGGGTCGGCAGTCGGCCACCATCCGCTCGGCCCCGGCGGTGTTCATGGTCACCTCCAGGGCCTGCAGGCCGGCCCCGAAGGCGGCGGCCATGAGCTCGGGAAAAAAGGCGGGGTCCACCCCCCGCAGGATGCCGATCACCGGCACGCGCAAGTCCATGCTGTCCTCCTGTCAGGCCGATTCGCGGCCGGGGTCGGGCGGCGCCCCCATCTGGCGCAGGGCAACGTCCAGGGCGCCTTGCAGCCGGTCGAGTTGGCGCTGCTGGCCGATCAGGGCCTCGTTCAGTGCCGTGATCGTCTGTTCCTGAAAGGCGACCCGGGTTTCCAGTTCAATGATGCGTTTTTCCATAGTTGTCCACTTTACGCATACGCCATTATCGCATCCCGAATTCTGGAAGGCTCAAACACTACGGCAAAGCACCACTGGCCGAAGCCGCCCTGTTCGTTGATCGCGTTAATCCAGGTCTGCATCGCGGCCCGTTTGGCCCGGTTCTGTTCACTGTCCTGGCCTTTTACCTCCAGTACCAGAGTCTTGCCGTTGGCGAGCCGGATCAGATAGTCGGGCAGAAAGTTGCGGGATGAGCCCCGGTAGAGATAGCGTACCTTGAAATCCAGATGGTCATTCTTTGCCCAGGCCAGCACCTTGGCGTCCCTTCTTTCGCACAGGTCGGCCACTGCCTTTTCCCATACGCTGTCGTAGATCACATGACTGATCTGCGAGTTATCGGCAGGGGAGCAAGGCTTGGTGGTGTACCAGGTGCGCATGAAGGCGGTGGAGCCGATGGGATGTTCCTGGTCAAAACAGACCGCCAGTCGCTCGGTATTCTGCACCTGCACGAACCGATTGACATGACCCACCACGGTGTCCATGTTCATGGCGATCAGCAGGCGCCGGCGCACCGGATTCTGATGCCAGAGGCTGGGGATATGGAGCTTGTCGCTGGCCAGGAATGCTTCCACCAGCCGGATCAACTGGACCGCGAGATACTGCTGGTCGCCTGAAAACTGAGCAGCGTTTTGCAGGTAGAGCTTGCGGGCCGCCCGAAAGATGAGGTTCTGCAGGCGGAATTCCCCCACCGCCTTTTCCAGGTCGATTTCGCTCACCTTGGAAAGATCGGCATAGCCGGTCAAGGCCGGTGCCAATTCGGCATGCATCGGGGTTTGCATGGGGTCCAGGGCCAGGGGCTCCACCGTATCCCAGTCCATCACCAGGGTCGGGCGAAGGACAGATTCAATCCGCAGGACATTGGGCCAGCGGATCTCATACTGATTGCGCCCCGGCACCACCTCCACCTGCACGCTGGGCTTGGGTGGCGGCGGTGGGTCGCCACCACCGCCAACGTCTTGGAAGATGGAAAGAGGCACGCCAAAGACATTCACATACTCCGGCAGAAACAGCCCCTTCTCGTCGCGCTCGTAGGCAACGCGGCGCAGGCCACGGCCGATGACCTGCTCGCAGAGCAACTGGCTGGTGAAGGCCCGCAACCCCATGATGTGCGTCACATTGGCGGCATCCCAACCCTCGGAAAGCATGGCCACGGAAATGACCTTCTGGAGCATCTGGCCAGGCCTGTCCCGCTTGCCCACGGTATCAACAATGGCGCGCAGTTGGTCCTCCTGCTTGGCTTGCAGGAGTGCGTCGCGCCGGTCCTCGGGCATGCCGGATGACATAAGAATTGCCGCCAGACGATCGGCATAGTCCTTGTTTTTGGTAACGGATTCCCCTCGCTCGGCCTTTTCCAGCACCCTGGAATCCACCCGCAGGGTCTTTTCCGGCGCCATGGTTTCAGGGATGAGGCAATCGCCGCTGTTGAAAAAGTGTTCGATGCGGGCCGCGCTTTCCGTCCGGTTGCACACGGTGAGCATCACCGGCGGTATGGTATGGCCGGCCTTTTGCCAATCCCTGGCGGTTTCGCGCCAGTCAAAGGCCAGGAGGGCATAGGCCTTCTGCACCAAGTCCGGCAGGGGCTCGTGCGGTTCGGCCCGTGGCCGGTTCAGGTCGTCCTTGACCTCTGGTTCGTTGTACAGGTGATAGAGCTTACTCCGGTAGCTCTGGGCATTGGCCAGGGCGTCGTCGCGCACCACCACCCGCGGCGTCTTGACCAGACCGGCCTCGATGGCGTCGTTTAAGCCGAAGTCGGAAATAATCCAGTCGAACAGCCCCTTTTCCGTGGACGTTTTGCCCGTCGGCGCAAAGGGCGTGGCGGAAAGGTCGAAACAGCGGCGGACGCGGCGGGTCTTATGGATGCGGTCCAACCCCTCGATCCAGCGGGTGGCCTCGTCCAGATCGATACCCAATTTTTCCGCCTCTTTTTTGCTGATTTTCATTTCAGCGCGCTGGCGGTAGGCATGATGGGCCTCGTCGTTGATGACCACCAAGTCCTTGTAGCCCGCCAGTTTGCCGAGCACTCGGCGGGTAAAGGCCTCGTCGCTCTCCGCGCCCTTTTTTACCACCGACCGGTCCGGTTCCTTCAAGGGCATCAGCCCATGCCAGTTTTCCACCAGTATGGCGGCCTGATTGATTTTCTGGCGCAAGGCCTCATTCGGGCACAGCCGGAAGTCGTCATAGACATTTTTTTCGTGACCCGGATAGAGTACCTGCAAACGTTCTTTTACGGTGAGGCCAGGTGCCACCACGAAAACGGCGGACGAAAATTCCTTGCGCTTCGGGTAGGTCAGGGCGTTCAGCACCTGCCAGGTGATGATGAGCCCCATCACCGCGGTCTTGCCCGTGCCGGTGGCCATCTTGTTGCAGATGCGCTCCCAGGTGCCGCCGTCACCTGGCAGAAAAATACCCTGTTTATGTTCCGGGGTGCCTTCCACCCACCAGATCAAGGTTTCGATGGCCTCCAGTTGGCAGAAGTAAAAGGGGAACTGGCGCGCCTCGCGGTCATGCCAATGTTCCAGTAGCCGCCGGCTGACGCTGGTAACGCCGGGGTAACCCGCCGCCCGCCATTCCTCCACCCGTGGCCGGATGCGGTTGACCAGCTCCAGTTCCACGGCCCGCCGGGTATTGTTGCGGGTGTCGAAAATTTCGTAGCCCGCCGGCCGGCGGCCCGTAACCACCTGAAACACCCGGCCGAACCGGTCCTGTTCCCAGTGCTGGCAGGGCGGGTCGTAGGGGGAATTGATGATGAGGGAGGAAGGCTTGGTCATGCCGCTCCTTGTTCCGCAAGCAAGCGATTTAACCCTTGAACAAACACCTGAAAGCTGCGGGAGCGGTTGCGTTCGACGTCAAGATGGTGCCCGATCCGCCTTGCTCCATCGCGTTTTTGATAGGTGGGAATGAATTTGCGTAATTCAGTGACCGAGCTGCCGAGTTTATCCGGATTTCGGTAAATGGCCTTGGCGCTCTGTTTATGCAGATTCGGCAAGTTGAAAGCCTCGCCAACCGCCTGCCAATCCCCCACGAACCAGGATTCCAGTTCGCGGCAGGCAATTCTCACTAATGTTTCAGGTCGCCCTCCCTCGCCGCAACGCTCCATAAGGCGCTGCTTGATTACCTGACAATCACCATTGTCCTGGTCACGTAGAACCACGAATAAGCTGTGTTTGTCCAGCCAGCCACGAATCTTCCGGGCCATACGTTTTTCCAGATCCTGTTTGCCTTCAAAGAGCAAATATTCCACCCGGACATCCCTGGGGATTATCTTGGGTAATACTCCTTCCAGGGCATCTTTGGCCGAGGGCTCCTCAAGCAAAAAGACCAGGGTCGTCATCGCAGATTAACCCCTCGGAAAAGCCCCTCCTTCCAGAGATATCCCATTTTGTCGCCCTCGGCCATATAGGCCGCCACTTGCTTGTCATCCTTGGCCCTGATAATTTTGGTGAACCCCTGTTCTTTTGCCAGCCAGAAGACCTCGTCCAGGTTTGCGGCGTTTAAGAAATCAGGGGAGTGGGTAGATACGAAGACCTGCTCTCCCCGCATGGCATAAGTTCGGAATTCTTCCGCCAGATCCCAGAGCAGGGTAGGGTAAAGTTGATTCTCCGGTTCCTCGACACAAAGTAGAGGATGTGGCTTAGGATCATACAAGAGGGTCAAATAAGCCAGCATCTTGATGGTGCCGTCGGAAACGAATCTTGCCAGAATCGGATCTTCAAACGCGCCGTCTTGAAATTTCAGCAGCACTCGGCCCTCTTCTGTGGGTTTGGCCTCGACCGAGGTAATGCCAGGAACTCTGTCCTTGAGTTTTTCCACGATGGTGTCGAAAACCGGTCTGTGCTGCTTGAAGAGATACTCAATCACCAGGGAGAGGTTCTCGCCTTCCCGCGAGAGGTGCTCGGCGTAGCCTGCCTCCTGTTCGGGGCGGGCACGGCTGATATGGAAATCCGACAGGTGCCAGTTCTCGATCAAATCCCCCAAGGCCATGACCGCCGGGAACCTCTCGAACTGCGCCAGGCCTTTGATGGCCAGGATATCTGGATTTTTCAAGGTCTGGGCTTCACGCACCAGGTCGTTTTCATCCTTCACCGATTCCAGCTCGTTGGTTACCGCCTCGCCGCTGCCATAACTGAAATTCAGAAAATGCCAGGGTTGGCCCTTGCTGCCCCGACGATATTTGAGAATTTCTCGCGCCACCACCGGTCGCCCATTTTGCTCGTCAATCGATAGACCGTAGGTGATCAGGTTAGCGCCTTTGCGTCCCAAGTCGGCCCGGATCTTCAATTCGATTTCGATTGGCCCGGTACAGCCGCGACTCCGCACCTCCTGAAACCCCCGGCTCCCGCCCAACCTGCCCAGTGCCGCCGTGACATTGGTGGTCATGGCGTCACGTAGAAAGCCGAAAACCGAGAACAAGGTGCTTTTCCCGGTGCCGTTGGCGCCTATCAAAATGCAGAGGCGCGGGATGTCGCGCATGGTCACATCCTGAAAGGTGCGGAAATTTTTCAGCCGGATTGATTCGATACGCATGACTTACTCCAAATCCATGACTTTCAAAGACTCAATGCCCCGGTCGTCCACGATCTTCACCGCGATGCGGCGGTTGTCGCCGGCCGCAAACGGCAGTGACACGGTGCCGTGGAACTGCTCCAGCAGCTCCTCGTTCAGTTCCGCCTTGATGTCCTTTTTCAGTTTGTGCCAGCCGTCCTTGGCCCCGGCCATGGGGAAGAAGACCTGCCGGGGGAAAAGCGAGCGGTCGTCGTAGTCGGTGTCCAGCGCCCACATGGCGATCTGTTTCTTGCCGCCGGATTGCAGTTCGCCGCTCTTGGTGTCGAAGTAATCGAACCCGTGCACCTCGACTTGATAGCTGCCGTCTGTCAGGGTTTGCACCACCACGTCCGGCTGGCCCATGAGCCAGAAGGATTCATTGCTGGCCCGGGCCTTTTTCAAATCCTCGGTGAGCAGGTCGATGTTCATCTGTACTTTCAGCGCGGTGATGCCGCGGATGCCGTCGATATCCTTGGCCGCCTCCGGGTCAAAGGTGAAGGCGCAGAAGACCAGCATTTTCGGCAGCGGGAAGAGTTCGCCCGCCTCGCGCATGGCGATCTCCACCTGACGCTGTTCCAGGGCCGCGTATTCCGGGCCGAAACTTATTGCCACTCGCTCGCCGGACTCCGCCACCGTGCCCACGGCATGGATGTAGCGCGATCCCGGCAGCGGTTCCAGGTCGGCCAGTTGCAGCTTCTGCCCGCCCTTGCCGCGGATGCCGGCCTTGAGCAATTCGTCGCGCCACTGGGCCTGGCGCGAAGTTTCGCCGGAACGGGCCACCGCCATATCGGCGTTGGCCGGCTGTTCGGCCTCGTCCAGGGCCATAACCGAGGGAAACGGTACCGCCTCCACGGTAAACGGCCCGGTGATGCGCAGCTTGATTTTGGAAATTGCCGGCTGGTCGTAGAGGATTTCCGGGTCGGCATGGGCGGCGATGGAGGCATCCATCTTCTTCTGCATGGCCTGGCGCGCGGCATGGAAGGCAACGAACGGCTGGCGTGCCGCCGCCGGCCATTCGGCGGGGAAGTCAAAGGGAATTTCCCATTCCGCGTAGGTCAGGTTAGGCGCAGCCGTAACCCGACGGTGGGATTGTTGGGTTACGCCCGCTGGGCTAACCCAACCTACCAGGGCGTTGTTCAGGTCGGCCAGCGCCAGCTCAATGGCCGGATGCATGCGCTCGTAAGTTTCGTCAATCTCCGGATTGTTGGCAATGGACTTGAGCATGACATGCGGCACGGTCTTGTAGATGAAGCCGCCCTTCAGCCCTTCGGTGGGATACTTCAGGTCGTAGTAGTCGTAGCTGGCGGTCATGAGCCGCTGCTTGGCGAGAGTCACCGCCACCCGCGAGGTGTCGCAGGTAATCCAACGCCGGCCCCACTTTTCGGCGACAAAGGCGGTAGTGCCTGAACCGCAGGTTGGGTCAAGCGCCAGGTCGCCGGGGTCTGTGGTCATGAGGAGGCAGCGTTCGATGACTTGAGTAGATGTTTGAACGACATAACGCTTAGGGTCAGAGCGTGATTGGACACCCCACGTATCCCCCCAAAAAGCGCTTAAAGGAAAAACGGGGAAATCATCTATGTAGCGCACAAAGGCGATAGAGCGGCCTTCTGCTACGATGCGATTACACTTAATCAATCGAGATATTCCGACCTGATTGGTTTTCCAAAATCCTGCGCGCGGAATTTTGGATTCGCCGTGAAAATCGACCGGGAATGAAGAATTTTCTCCTCCGCTTTGCGAAACCATGGGGCTTGGACGAAAAACGCGTAGGTTTTCATTTGGAAACAACTTTTGGAGTTGCGAGGAAGGTGCCCTGAACCCTGTCGGGCTTTCTGCGCTGGTGTACTTTGATGCTCCGTCACCACCAATTTCTTTGTCAGAGTAAAGCTGCCTGAACTTAACTTTATCTTTTTGCTTCGCATACCAAACTATGTAATCGTTCGTGCGCGCTAAAAGTTCACTTGTTTGGCTGCTTGTAGTTACAAAAGGTATAAGTGAGCAAAAGTTTGCCGCTCCAAACAGATCGTCACATATCTCCCGCACATGGTGCAGATTCTCATCCGAAATTTGCACAAACACGCTTCCCGACTCGCTCAGCAACTCCTTCGCCAGCAGCAGCCGGTCGCGAAGGTAGGTCAGATAAGAATGAATGCCAAGCTCCCAGGTGTCGCGGAAGGCCTTGATCATCTCCGGTTCCTGGGTCAGATCCTCGTCCTTGCGATCCTTCACGTCGCGCTTGTTGGTGAAGGGCTGGAAGTTGGAGCCGTACTTGATGCCGTAGGGCGGGTCGAAATAGAACATCTGCACCTGGCCGGCCATGCTCTCCTTTTGCAGGAGCGAGTTCATCACCAGCAGGGAATCGCCGGCAATGAGCCGGTTGGCCCAGTCGCGCTCGTGCTTGTAGAAGTCAATGGCCTCGCGCAGCGGCAGGTTTTCAAAGGGGGCGGAGAAGAGGCCCAACTGGAAGGCAGAGCCACCCTTGCCCTTGCCACTCTTCAACCCTTTCTGGACGGCCGCCAGGATGGTGGCGGGATCGATGCGCTCGTGGACGTGCAGGGAAACGGTGTCCACCGCGAAGCTGGTGCGCTCGGCCTTGCCGGTCCAGTTGAGATAGGGCGCCTGCATCCGCTGCAACTGTTCCAGCGCCTTCCGCATCACCGCCTCGTCGCCCGAGGTCAGGGCGTCGGCGATCAGGTTTTCGATCTGGGAACGGCCGCTGTCGAAGTTGAGGGCCGGGTCCAGGTGCGGGTCAAAGGCCCAGGTGTCCTTGCCCTCCACGCCGTCGCTGGTCGTGTCCACCATGCCGACATGGGGGTTGTTTTTGCGTTTGTCGTTGTACCGGTAGCTGATGACCTCTTTTTTCTGGCTGTTGCCGCCTTGCCGTCCGGCCGCCAGCAGGGATGGCTGGCGGGGCTTGACCGGCCGCGGTTTCGGCCGTTGCGGGCTGGTCAAAAAATTCTCCGGGCTCGCGGGCTCCGCCGGCATTGTCTGGCTGGGCCTAAGCACTGAACCGCCCCGGCCCCGACCGCTGGCGAGCACCCCCTCGGCAATAAGACCGTCGCGCACCCGCCAGTAGTCTTCCTCGGCAACATCCGCGCCCGCAGCCTGGGCGAGCCGGGCCAGCAAAGTCTTGTTGCCGATGCTGCTGCCGTCTTCCGGCACATGCTGGAGAATCAGACTGCGGAGGGCAAGATCGTGGTCCGGCATCGCTTGTTCCTTGTTGATTTTTTACGAGACCAGCATCATTGCCACAATACCCATAACATGCTTCTAGGGCATGGAAATTATGAATTATTCATGAAAAATGTCAATGGCTACATGACGGTTGCACCCCGCTTGTGCTAAGCTGCCAGCGAGCGGTTAAGGCAGATGGGGGAAGGCGTGCAGATGGGGTTGAAGGCGACATTCAGGTCATTTTTGTGGTTTTTTTTGCCGGGCGGGCTGCTGTTCTGCCTTGGCCTGGCCTTTGCCCTGGTGGCCAGGCTCCAGCCCCTGGTGCCTGGTATCGCCGCCATCGCCCCCTATGCGGTGCTGGCGGTTGCCACCCTGCTCGGCTGGCGTTTCAACCGCAGCCGTCTGGTTTACGGGGTGGCGGTCCTTTTCCTGGCCGATCTCTTCCTGGCCGGTTTTCCGGTGGTCACATCCGCGTCTGGCAGTACTGGCCGCAACGTCCTCAACTGTTTGGCGACCTTGTTGCCGTTGAACTTGGCCGTCATCTTTCTTTTTCGCGAACGCGGCCTTGTCACGGCACGCGGCCTGTGGCGTCTGGCTCTGTTAGCCCTGCAACCCCTTGCCGTGTTTCTGGTTTTCCGGCACCGGCCCGACCTGCTGCCCCGGCTCCTTGCCTGGCAGCCGGAGTGGCTGCCGCTGCCTGCCGCCCTGCCGCTGGCCCAGGTGCCGGTGCTGGCCTTTCTTGCGACCTTGGTCCTCTTCCTGGGGATGGCCCTGACGCGACGGCGGGTGCTGGATTACGGTTTCATCTGGGCGCTGGCCGCGGCCTTCACCGCCCTGCTGCCTTGGCAAAACCCGCGGCACGCCACGCTGTTCTTCGCCGTGGCCGGGCTCATTCTGGTGATCTCCGCCGTGGAGGAGGCCTACGCCATGGCATTCAAGGACGAACTTACCGGCCTGCCGGGCCGCCGCGCCTTGAACGAGGACCTGCTGAAGCTCGGCGGTCGCTACACCGTGGCCATGGTGGATATCGATTTTTTCAAGAAGTTCAACGACAAGTACGGCCACGACGTGGGCGACCAGGTGCTGCGCATGGTGGCCACCACCCTGGCCCGGGTCACCGGCGGCGGCCGCGCCTACCGCTACGGCGGCGAGGAGTTCACCATACTGTTCCCCGGCAAGGCCTTGGATGATGCCCTGCCGCACCTCGAAAGCCTGCGGCAGACGATCCAGGCCGCGGGCTTCACCCTGCGGGGCCAGGGACGCCCCAGCAAGAAACCCAAAAAGACGAGGTCTGCAAGTAAAGAGGGCAAGCGGGTGGGGATCACGGTGAGTATCGGCGCCGCCGCACCCCGCGACCGGCAGGAGAAACAGCCGCAAGTTATCAAGGCGGCGGACAAGGCCCTGTATCAGGCCAAAAAGAGGGGCAGGAACCAGGTGGCCGGATAAAATGGCCGCTTAAGCAGAGCTGTTTCCCCGATGTTGCCCCAAAATGGTTGCTTTCCATAGGCCAATCCGGTAGTAATAGCACCGGTTTTCCCGGCGAGGTTCCATCGTTTACGGATAGGAGGCGGTATGAGGATTGGGCAAGGGTTTCTGCTTGGCGCGGCATGGCTTGTCCTGGCAGCCATGCCGGTGGGGTCCGCGTACGGCACGACAATCTCGGGAAAGGCGAGTACGGTTATCGAATGGTACGACACCCCGCGGGAAGACACGGCGGTCCCGGTCTATCAGTATTTAACGCTGAACGCCATTGATCTTGGCGGCCAGGGCTATAACTTCCGAGGCTACGGTCGCCTGGGCGCCGACCTGGCCAACGAAAGCACGATGGACGCGGACAGCCGCCTCTACTACGCCTACTTCGACAAGACCGGTTTCCTGGCCAGCAAACTGGATTGCCGGCTGGGCCGGCAGCTCATCGCCAATGCCGCCGGCCTCTCGATCCTCGACGGCATGGCGCTGCGCTACCACGATGTCGGGCCGCTCACCTTTTCCATGTTCGGCGGCGGCGACGTGGCCTACTACAAGAGTTACGATGCCCAGGATTTCACCGTTGGCGGCGAGGTGAGCGGGAAGTTCCCGCAGGGGCTCGACCTCGGCCTCTCCTATATCGAGAAGTGGGGGGATGGCGAGCTTACCCACGAGGTTATCGGCTTTACCGGCGACTACGATCTGCTGGACCAGCTCGACATCTATACCGACCTGCAATACAGTTGGCTCACCGCGGAACTCACTTACGGACTGGCCGGCGTCAAATATCATCGCAGCGCCAAATGGACCCTGCGCGGCGAGTACCTCTACTCCCTGCCGGTGTTCTCCTCCACCTCCATCTACTCGGTGTTCGCGGTGGCCGAGTACAAGCAGGCCCTGGGCGAAATGGACTACCGCCTGGCCCCGGGGTTGCGGGCCTTTGGCCGCTACACCCGGGAGATGTACGAGGAGTATGACAATGCCGATGTCTTTGAGGTCGGTATCGAGCAGATCCGCACCAAGCGCCTTTCCGGCTACCTGATCGGCACCATGCGCCACGCCAGGGACAGCCAGGATCTGCAAGGCTTCAAGGCCAGGGTGGGCTATCTGCTCAACCGCTTTCTCGACGCGGGCATAAGCGTCGACTACGATGTGCTGGAAAGGTGGCTGGACATTGATGAAGACACCACCACCAGCTCCCGGTACGGGGTGGACCTGACGGCCTACCTCACCAGGAAGATCGACGTGCAGGCCAAGGTGGAAAGGATCGAAAGCGACCTCTGGCAAGAGAGTTACCAGGGTCAGGTCCGGTTGAACATAAAATTCTAGCAAGGGGTTGCGCTATGATGCGGTATATATTTGTTGTGACGATCATGGTCCTCCTTGGGGCCCCTTCGGCCCGGGCCGAGGTGTTCAACCATGCCACGCACTGGCGGGAACACACCCCGGAAAAGACTTGCACCACCTGCCACCAAGAAGGTTCCGAGTCCATTGTCCCGGAGCTGCAGGTCTGCCAGGCATGCCATGCGGACAAGGCGTTCATGGAAACCGTGGAATTACCCGGCCAGCAGACCCATGGTCCGACCTGGGCCTTGAATCATGCGGGCCTGGCCCGCCAGGCCAGTCTTGGTTCCGGTGGCGGGCAGTTCGACTGCGAAGGCTGCCATGAGCAGCAGTATTGCCTGGAGTGCCATGCGGTTGGCCCGGCCAGCGAGATGGGCGCCTTTACCAACAACATGGTCAACGTGCACCGCGCCGACTTCGCGGTGACCCATCCCATCGCGGCACGCACCGAACCGCAACGCTGCACCACCTGCCACGGCAGCCAGTTCTGCCTGGACTGCCACAACGCCTTCGCACCCGAGGATCGGGCCATCCAGTCGCATCGCAAGGGCTGGAGCGACCTGCTGGCCGGACCGAGCGGCCTGGCTCACGCCAAATATCCAGACTCGCTGTGCAGCTTCTGCCATCCCAAGAATTCCGTGTTGCCGAGCCACGAGTGGTCGGGCAGCCATGCCCGCGAGGCGCGCAAGAACCTGGCCACCTGCCAGGCCTGCCACCCGGACGGCGATATCTGCCTGCGCTGCCACAGTGCGGTTACCGGGCTGCGGATCAATCCCCATCCCGGCGACTGGGACAAGCGCAGCGGCCGGCTGGAAAGGGCCAGTGGCGGCAAGACTTGCCGGAAGTGTCATTGAATTCAGGGTGATAGCCTGTAGGTATTTAAGTAGATAGGCAGGAATAACCATTTGCATGCACACATGTTGTGGGCCTGGTTTTTTTGTGTATTCCTAACTGACTACCGTCTAAACAACCTGAGCAGTTACGCTATACAGAATAACTCATACCAGAAGGAGCTGGAGTATGAGATCGATAGAAACAGCAGTGCTGGCCCTTGTCGCATTTACGCTCATGGGGGTGCTGCCCGGTTGCGGCAGTAATCGCACCGGGGCGGAGAGCAGCGGCGCCGTTGCGGGACCATTCGGGGTTGATGCCGCGAACGTGCCCTATGTGGGCGCGGATCAATGCATCACCTGTCACAGCGGCCTTGCCTGGAGCGTGGACGAGGTTGCCGATTATCTGGTCGGCAAACATGTAATCCACGGCGCCGGGATCGACGCCGCCATGGGGGCGACCGGCTGTCTTGCCTGCCATGATCCGATTGGCGATGGCCGTAACCTGGAAGGACTGATCGCGGCGGCGGACGTGCCGGCGGCGGGCCTGGCCGCGGTGACCTGCGAGGCCTGCCACGGCGCCGGCGGCCAACATTTCGGGGTGGGCCCCATCCCGATTGCCACCCCCGACTATAACGTCTGCGGCAACTGCCACAATACCAACTTTGCGACTACCACCGCGGCCCATAGCGATTTCACCGAGGCAAGCCATATCTTCGAGGATTACCAGGCCTCGCTTCATTATGCCGCATCCGGGGTCCGCAACGAGCCGCTGTGTGTAAAATGCCATACCGACGAGGGCGGCCGGCAGTACCGTGATGTCATTACCAAGGCAGACCTGGACGCCACCCTGCCCATCGCGGGGGTAGCCAGTCCGATCCAGTGCCGTACCTGCCATAATGCCCATAATCCCGGCGAACTGTTGAAGACGGCTGGTTCCGCCTCGGCCGAGTACAACACCTGCATTAATTGCCACCAGAGGCACGACGCGCGGTTGGCGGCCGATCCAGGCACGGCTGATGGCGCCTCCGGGGATCTCATTTACCACGCCACCCATTGGGATCGGGTGATTTCCTCCACCCATTATGACAACCCGACCACGGTCGGCCTCATCGAAGGCTACAGCATGAACCCGGCCAACGAGCAAGTCTGCCGGGACTGCCATAACGTCCATTCGGCCAGCATCACCATCAACAGGCAGTGGGCCGGCTCCGGCCACGGCGGTGATCTTCTGGGCGCCAAGGAGGCGGCGGCCGCGACCCAAACCGCCCAGACCTTTGCCGAAGTGCAGGCGGTGCTGGGGGCCGGCACTGCATCGAGCTGGGCGGCCGAGGCCTGGCCCGCGGCTGAGCAAGCGGCATGTCAGCGTTGCCATACGGCCACGGGCGGCAAGAATTTCATCATCGACTCCGCCGCCTACGCTGCCGCCATGCAGAACTACGTGGATGATCCCGCCCTCCATACGAATCCCAATGACTTCTCCTACCTGGCCGCCGGCGCGCAGGAGATGCTTTTCTGCTGGGCCTGCCATGCCGACAACAGCGGGGCCTTGCGGATCCAGGCCGAGGTCAACCTGCTCGATCATGATAACGCGATCTTCGCCACCATCCCGGCCAAGGGTAAATCCACGGTCTGCGTAGGTTGCCATGGCGGGCGCGCCAACGGCGGCTACTATGCAACCCAGGCTCCGGCGGACCGGAGCAGCGAGTCCCTGGTCCATAAGCTGCCGGCGGCCGCCACCCTGTTCAGTGAGCAGACCCACGTTGGCTATGAATTCGCCGGCCAGAATTACGCGGACAAGGAGTTTTTTGCCCATAAGAACATCGGCCTCAACCATGACAGCCCCGAGACGGGCGCCGGCCCCTGCGCCGGCTGCCATATGGCGAACGCCGACCATGGTCTGAAGGCAGTGACCGTGGACGAGGGCGGCACGATTACCGCGATCAACAACCAGACCCTCTGCGCTACCTGTCACGGCCCCACCATGACGCCGGATGCGCTCAAGGCGGAAAAGGCCGGTTTTGAGGCCGCCAAGGTTCTCCTGTTGGCCTGCTTGCAGACGAACTATCTTGGCCTGGACCTGACTACCAGTGCGGGCGTCCAGGCCGCCCCCCTGGAGGCCTATGGGATGGCGCAGAACTATCTGTACCTGACAGAGGACGCGGGGGCCTATGTTCATAACCGTTACTACGTCAAGCGGTTGATCTTCGATGCCATCGACTGGCTGCAGGACGGTGACCTGGACGGGGTTCTTAACCTTGATGGCCAGGATGCCGCCTACAATTATCTGGTAACCTGGGCTACCGGCGCCCCCAAGCCGCCCATAACGGCCATGACCCGTCCGTAACCGCAGGCCATCGCCAGGGAATCGGGGCCGTCTCCCAGCAGGGGGCCGGCCCCCCCCTTTTTTCGGGATGACGCCATGGGCCAAATTATGCTATCTTCCTGGTCTTAAGCAACCAGGGTCAAGATGTTTACCTTTCACCTTTCACCTTTGAGCTTTCTCGCGAGGACACTGCCATGGCGGTCGAACCGAACAAGATCATCTACTCGATGATCAAGGTCAGCAAATTTTATAACAAGAAGCCCATCCTCCAGGACATCAGTCTTTCCTATTTCTACGGCGCCAAGATCGGCGTCCTCGGCCTGAACGGCTCGGGCAAGAGTTCGCTGTTGCGCATCCTGGCCGGCATTGACCCCGAGTTCAACGGCGAGATCCACCTCTCTCCCGGCCTTACCATCGGCATGCTGGAACAGGAGCCGCTGCTGGACAGTGACAGGACGGTGCGGCAGGTCGTGGAGGAGGGGGTGCAGGAGACCGTGGACCTGCTGGCCGAGTTCAACCGGATCAACGAGCAGTTCGCCAACCCGATGAACGACGACGAGATGAACGCCCTCATCGACCGCCAGGCCAAGGTCCAGGAGAAGCTGGACGCCGCCGATGCCTGGGACCTGGACGCGCGGCTGGAGATGGCCATGGACGCCCTGCGCTGCCCGCCCGGCGATGCCTTGGTAAAGGTCCTCTCCGGCGGCGAGAAGCGCCGGGTGGCGCTGTGCCGCCTGCTGCTTAAAAAACCCGATATCCTGTTGCTCGACGAGCCCACCAACCACTTGGACGCCGAGACCGTGGCCTGGCTGGAGCACCACCTGCAACATTACGAGGGCACGGTAATCGCCGTTACCCATGACCGCTATTTTCTGGACAACGTGGCGGGCTGGATCCTGGAACTGGACCGGGGCCGCGGCATTCCCTGGAAGGGCAACTATTCCGCCTGGCTGGAGCAGAAGGGCAAGCGCCTGGCCCAGGAGGAGAAGCAGGAGAGCGAGCGTCAGAAGACCCTGGCCCGGGAGTTGGACTGGATTCGCATGTCGCCCAAGGCAAAGCACGCCAAGAGCAAGGCCCGCATCACGGCCTACGAGAAGCTCCTGGCCGGGGAGTCCGAGAGCCACGCCCGCGAGCTGGAGATCTTCATCCCGCCGGGACCGCGGCTGGGCAACACCGTGATCGAGGCCGCGGGGGTAAACAAGGGTTTTGGCGACCGGCTGCTCATGGAGAACATGACCTTTGCCTTGCCGCCGGGCGGCATTGTCGGGGTAATCGGCCCGAACGGCGCCGGCAAGACCACCCTCTTCCGCATGATCACCGGCCAGGAGAAGCCCGACTCCGGCACCTTCCGGATCGGCGAAACAGTGAAACTCGCCTACGTGGACCAGAGCCGCGCGTCCCTTGACCCCAACCAGACCATCTGGGAGGCGGTGTCCGAGGGCCGGGATGTCATCATGCTGGGGAGCCGCGAGGTCAACTCGCGGGCCTATGTGGGCCGCTTCAATTTCTCGGGCCAGGATCAGCAGGTGAAGGTGGGCCAGCTCTCCGGCGGCCAGCGCAACCGGGTGCATCTGGCCCGCATGCTGAAGGAAGGCGCCAACGTGCTGCTCTTGGACGAGCCCACCAACGACCTCGACGTCAACACCCTGCGGGCTTTAGAGGAGGCGCTGGAGAACTTCGCCGGCTGCGCCGTGGTCATCAGCCACGACCGCTGGTTCCTTGACCGCCTGGCCACCCACATCCTCGCCTTCGAGGGCGATTCCAGGGTGGTCTTCTTCGACGGCAACTACACGGAATACGAGGCCGACCGCAAGACCCGCCTGGGGGCCGCGGCCGAGCAGCCCCATCGTCTCAAGTACCGCCACCTGACGCGGTAGGGAGGTCCGCATGGGCCGGATGTCGCGGAATTTTCTGTCGATCCTGGTGCTAGTCGGGCTGATCAGCCTGGCCGGCTGCGCCGGGCTTTTCCAGCACCTGGAGGCGCCGCACGTCTCCCTGGCCGATGTCAGGCTGCGGGACTCGACCCTTTTTGAGCAGCGCTATGTGCTCTTTCTGCGCATCCAGAACCCTAACACCTTTGCCATCCCGGTGCAGGGCTTGCAGTACAACCTCGATTTGGCGGGCGAACCATTTGCCCAGGGCCTGGCCGACAAGGGTGTGGAAATTCCGGCCATGGGCAGCGCCATCCTCGAGGTGGAGGCGGTGAGCACCACCGTGGCCCTGGTGAAGCAACTGCAACGCATGGGCGCGAGCAATGGCGCGGAGAAGCTTGGCTACCGCGTGCAAGGCGTGCTGCACCTTGGCGGGCGGCCCCGGCTACCCTTTGATTATCAGGGGGAGATCAATCTGGCCGGGCTGCTGGGCCGGCAATAATGCCCCGCGGGACCGTGAGAACGGCAAGGCCCAGCGCAGACGACCACCTGGCGGCCCCCTGTGCCGAATGTTTGCAAGCTTTGCCTGGAACAGATCCGGTGGTATAGTGTCCATGGTTATCCCCTTGCAAAGGTCAGGTCGGGGTCATCCATGAAATTTTTCTCTGAACGGCATCTTGCCAGACAAATCATCTTCGCTCCGCTGGCCGTGGTCTTTGCCGCGGAGATCCTGGCCATGCTGCTGCTCGGCCAGTTCTCCCTGCCTTACCGCCTGGCCGAAGCCGTGCTTGATGCCGCCTTGCTGACCCTGGCGCTTTTCCCGGCCCTGTATTTCTTCGTCCTGGTGCCGGTCATCGGCCAATTCAAGCGCAACGCCCTGGCCAGCCAGGCCCTGCGGGCCAGCGAGGCGCGCTTTGCCGCCTTTGCCGAGGCCAGCCCCAACATGATCCACCTCTACGATACCGACGGCCGCATCCTCTATGTCAATCCGGTCACCGAGCAGTTGCTGGGCTATGCCTCTGACGAGGTGGTGGGGCAGCCCGCCCGCTCCTTTGTCCATGCCGATGACCAGATAATGGCCTCCAGGCAGAGGCTGGCCATTATCGCCGGCCAAAACCCTGCGCCCGTGAAAGTGCGGCTGCTGAAAAAGGGCGGCGATTTCCTGCATGCGGAGGTGAGCGGCTTTGTGGTGCGGAACGGGTCGGGGGGGCAGGCCATCGGCGCCATCCTGCGCGACTTCAGCCAGCGCAGACTGGCCAGACTGGAGAGGGAAGCCCAGCAGGCGATCACCGAAAAACTGCTGACCGAACGTACCGACCATCTGGAAAAGCTCCTCAATTTCAGCCGGCAACTGACAAGCACCACCGAGTATGCGGCCCTGCTCCGCCAGGCCACCCGGCTCTCCATGGGGCTGCTCGGCCTCGACTTCTCCACCCTGATGACCCTCGCGGACGACCAGAGCCGGCTGATCATTCGCGACACCATAGGTTTTTCCAAGGCCCTGATCGGCACCTTCTCCCTGGTGCATGGCGAGGGTCTGGCCAGCCTGGTGGCGGAAAACCGGGCCCCGGCCGTGGTGGCCGATTTTGCCACGGAGCACCGTTTCGCGGTGCCGCCAATGGTCCTGGAGCACGGCATCACCTCGGCCATCGGCGTGCCCATGATGATCGCCGGCCGGGTGTTCGGAGTACTCGCCGGCCATACCCTGGCACCCCGGTCCTTCGCCCCGTGGGAGATCGCCCTGTACCAGAATCTGGCCAACCAGGCGGCGGTGGCCCTGGACAATGCCACGCACCTGGCGCGGGTCCGCGAATCCGAGCAGAAATTCCGCACCTTTTTCGAGGACGCCAGCGATCCCATCTTTATCTATGCCCTGGACGGACGGCTCCTGGAGGTCAACCAGGCGGCCTGCGAGCGCCTCGGCTACACCCGGGCCGAACTGCTGGGCCTGGTGGCCCGGGAACTGGTGGCCCCGGACCTGGTGGCCATGGTGCCGCAGCGACTTGAGATTGTCAGGAACGCCAAGCGGGCCATCTTTGATTCCGCTCATCGCGCCAAGGACGGCCGGATCATGCCGATTGAGTTGAACTGCCGGCTCATCGATTACGAGGGCAAGCCGGCCATCATCGGCGTGGCCCGCGACATCGCGGACCGCAAGCGGGCCGAGGCGGCCTTGCAGGAGAGCGAGTCCCGCTACCGCGACCTGTTCGAGAACGCCACCGACCTTATCCAGATCGTCAGGCCGGACGGCCGGTTACTATATGTCAACCGGGCCTGGCGGGAGTGCCTCGGTTACGCCGCGGACGAGGTGGCGGGCTTGTCCCTTATGGATATCATCGACCCCGATTGCACGGACCATTGTCTGCTGACCTTTAAGCGGGTACTAAGCCAGGGCGCCGTGGACCTCATCGAAACCTCCTTTGTTGCCAGGGATGGCCGCAAGGTCCGGCTGGAGGGCTCGGCCAGTTGCAAGAACGGCGCCGACGGCCAGCCGGAATTTACCCGCTGCATCTTCCGGGACATAACGGAAAAACGACGATTGGAAGTAGAGGTCCAGAAGACCGAGAAGCTCGAATCCATCGGCATCCTGGCCGGCGGCATTGCCCACGACTTCAATAACCTGCTCACCGCCATCCTGGGCAACCTCGCCCTGGCCAGGACGCAGTTGCCGGCGGCCGATCCCGTCGCCCGGCGGCTCGACGAATGCGAGAAGGCCGCCTGGCGGGCCCGCGACCTTACCCAGCAACTGCTCACCTTTGCCAAGGGCGGCGCTCCGATCACCAAGGCGGCCGCCATCCGGGAACTCATCCACGACAGCGCCTCCTTCATGTTGTCCGGCTCGCGCACCACCTGTGCCTACCACCTGCCGGATGACCTCTGGCAGGTGGAGATCGATCCCGGCCAGATCAGCCAGGTGATACAGAATCTGGTGAAAAACGCCGACCAGGCCATGCCCAGGGGGGGGAGCATTGTGATCAGCGCCGTCAACGTGACCCTTGGCAATGACCAGGAAGTGTCCCTGTCGCCGGGGCCCTATGTGCAACTCAGCATCGCCGACCAGGGGCCCGGCATCCCGCCAGAGCAGTTGCTCCGGATCTTTGATCCCTATTTCACCACCAAACCCCAAGGCAGCGGCCTGGGCCTGGCCATTGCCCATTCCATCATCAAAAATCATCGCGGTCTGCTCACCGTGGACTCGGAGCCGGGGGTCGGCACCACCTTTTCCATTTTCCTGCCCGCCGTGGCGCCAGGGCCAATGGCGGCCGAGCAGACGGAAACCCCCGGGCCGCCGACCCGCGGCCAGGGCCGCATCCTGGTCATGGACGACGAGGCCATTGTGCGCAACGTGGCCACCAAGATGCTCGAACACCTGGGCTATGAAACCGAGGCGGCCGCGGACGGCGAGCAGGCCGTGGCCCTGTATGCCGAGGCCCGGGCCGCGGGCCGGCCCTTTGCCGCGGTAGTCGTGGATCTCACCATTCCGGGCGGCATGGGCGGCGTGGAGGCCCTTGCGAGGCTAAGGGAGCTTGATGCCGAAGTCCGGGTCATTGTCTCGAGCGGCTATGCCAACGATCCCATCATGGCCAACTACGAGGCCCACGGTTTCCGGGCCGTGGCCCCCAAGCCCTACAAGCTGCAAGAGCTGAGTGCGGTCCTGAAGGCCGTGCTGGCCCCCTGAAGGCAGAAGCAGGCCGCCTGGCCGGGAGAGAGACGTATGAAAGTGGCGCAGGAATACATCAAGAACGTGGACAAGCTGGTGCCCTGCCCGCGGGTCGCCCTGGACGTGATGGCCATTGCCAATGACCCCGATGCCGACACGGCCAAGCTGGCCGCCCGGATCGAGCAGGATCCGCTGCTCACCGCCAACATGCTGCGCTTTGCCAACTCCGCCTATTTCGGCCACATGAAGAAGATCAACTCCATTGCCGATATCATCATGCGGCTCGGCCTGGAGTCGGTGAAGCTCATCGCCATCGCCGGCGCCTCGGCCGGCCTGCTGAAGTCCGGCCAGGAGGCCTATGGGCTGGATACCGGCCAACTGGCCCGCCACTCGTTCGCCTCCGCCGTGCTGGCCGGCATCCTGGGCCGCCGGGCCGGGGCGCGGGAGATCGATGCCCTGTTCACCGCCGCCCTGCTGCATGACGTGGGTAAAATCGTTTTAAACCGCCACCTCCAGCAGGCCCTCTATGCCGGCGGCGGCCTGCTCACGGGCCGGTTCACCCTGCTGGAGATGGAGCACAGCCTGCTGCACACCGACCACGCCCGGGTGGGCATGCTGCTCTTGCGGCAATGGGGCCTGGCCGACAAGATCGCCGTGCCGGTGGGGCTGCATCATACCCTGGATCACCCCAAGTCAAAATTTCTCTTCTGCCGGGTCGTCTATCTGGCCAACCAACTGACCGAGGAGGTCGGCATCCACGCCGTGGATCCGGCCGCGCAGTTCTTCGACGTGGCGGCCTGCCGGGAAAGAAGCGAGGATTTCCCGATCGTCCCCGGTTTTATCGAGCACATGGAGGAGATCATGGCCGAGTTCCATGATCGCTACCAGGAGACGGTGGAGACGTTTGTTCTTTGAGCTGAAGGCTCAAAGGACAAAGCTGAAAGCTCAAGGCTGAAAGCTGAAAGTCTATGGTAAGGGACTTTCAGCTTTGATGGCTGGGCGGGTTTTGAAGGGATTGTAGAGGGGATCGCCGATCAGGACCTGGCGCCAGGAGAGAAAGGGGGTGCTGCGGAAATAGACCTCGATGAGGGGCAGCCGGCCGGCCAGCAGCAGCGGGAAAAAGAGGTCCGGCCGGGGGAACGACTGGAGATAGGGCTCCTGCACCGGGCCCAGGGTGGCGGCCACCCCCTCCTCGATCATCCGCTTGACCCAGACCTGGCTGTTGGCGGCGCGCAAAGTACTGGCCTCGCCGCTGGCCACGTGAAAACCAACGGAGCCGCGCTGCCAGGCAAAGGCGTCCACGTATTTCGTGAGGGAATACCAACCGCAATAGAGGGCGGTTTTTGGGCAGGCGCCGGGACCAAACAGGTCCGGGGTATCGTCGAAGATCACCGGCAGGTCACTTTGTTTTTGCAGGATATCCCTGAGCGTTCGGAGCTGCTGGTCGTACTCGCCGTAGAAGCCGTCCTTGGCCGGGGACAGGCCGCGGGCGTCTATACAGAAGTTGCCGGCGAGGCCGTGGGCCTCGGCCCAGAGGGCGTCGTCCACCAGGCGTTTGGCATGCGCCGGCGAAGGGCCGTCCAGCCGGGCCACCATGATGGTCCGGCCGCGGATGGCCGCGATACCCGGCCATTGGTCGAACTGGACATGCCAGGGGTTGGGTAGCCAGCGCGCCAGATCATAGGAGCCGGCCAAGAGCAGGGCCAGCTCGCTGTCCACCGCCGCCGCGGTCATGGGCTCGGGATCCCGCTGTTGCCTCTCCTGCCAGAAGGAGAGTTCGCCCACCAGGCCCTGGCCGGCGCGGATCAGGGCGGCGGTTTGCAGTTCCAGGCCGGGCGGCACGCCCAGGAAGGGCAGGCTGGCCAGTTGGTTCGCCACAATCCCATGCAGCTTAACCAGAAAATCTTCTCCGCCGTCTGCCTTGCCGCTGGCCAGCCTGGCAAAGGGCTCGGTGCCGGCCAGCAGATAGAGCAGGCTATGGATCTCGGCCAGGGTGGCCGGGGTGGGCGGCGGCTTGGGTGGAGCGGCCAGAAAGCGCAGGGTCTGCTGCACAACGGAGCGGGCGTAAGGCAGCGGCGCCGCGGCGGATGATGGCGGCTCCTGACCAGTGTGGCCGGCCAGGCGGCCGGCGAGGCTGGCGGCGAGGGCTTCCAGATCGGCCAATCGATGCGGCAGTTGTGCCTTCTCCTCGGCGCTAACCGCCTCGGGCGCCACCCCCACCTTGAGCGGCACGCCGTATACCAGGAGCAGGGCCGGCTGGCGGCCTTTCTCTTGCAAGGCCAAAACCTGTTGGCGCAGGGGCAACAGCAGACTGGTTTCGAAGTCCGTCCGGGGCATGGACTCGCTGTCGGTCAGGGCAAGTTCGATAATGTTGGCCGTCGGCACCTGGCGCTGCCGGGCATAGTGCTCGGCCACCGCCCGGCTGCCCGGCATGCGGCTGTTGCAGACAATGAGCAGGTCGGCAGGCTCCAGGGCTCGGGCCGGGCCGGCGGCGAGCGCTACGATAAGGGCCGCGGCCAGGAGGAACCGCCGGGTCATTTCGCCGACTTGGTGATCTGGATGCGGGTCACACCCTGGTCGCGGTCTTCGGTGATGACGATGGCGGTGGTCGAGGTTGCGCCGTCTTCCATGACCATGTTGGCCATCTTGCCGGTGGGCATGGTCATCTCATAGATCTCGGGCTTGCGTTCCGCCAGCTTTTCCTTGTAAAAGGCCAGAACCTCGCCCAGGCTGTCCTTCGAGGTAAGCATGGCCGAAGTGACGCTGCCCGCCTGGCCTTGTTGCCCGCCCTGCATGCTCCAGGTGCCGCCCTCGGCCTGCTCGGTGCCCGGATAGAACGGCACTCCCAGGGCCGCGGGGGCTATCTGACTGCCGATGGTGAGGCTGGAGGTGCCATCCTTGCCCTGCACGGTGACCTGCTGCTGCTGGCCATCCGCCTGCTTGGTGACCGTCACCTGGCCTTGGGGCG
>Ga0100389_1000567_pt1 | contig 29089 bp, 26 predicted proteins | sample CryGeymeta201513_FD_81537 | JGI IMG/M metagenome (GOLD analysis project Ga0100389, IMG submission 81537) | Groundwater microbial communities from Crystal Geyser aquifers in Utah, USA - Crystal Geyser metaG 2015-13 | ecosystem: Environmental > Aquatic > Deep subsurface > Groundwater | place: USA... | reverse complement strand
GTCTAGCGTTGATTGCGTTGATTGTATTAGCACGCAGATCAAGCACGGGAAGGAGAAACATACATCCATGGTGAGCACAAGGCCTCGGAGCTCAAAGCGCAACATTGTTGCGCAGAGAGTTCCGGGGCTTGCTTTTTTTCTAGAAATATGCTATACTTTCTGATCGTAAAGATAATATATTTTTGGACAAAAAATGCATAAAATAGCCTTAAAATCGAATATTTCCAGTGAAGCCATTGGCGCAATTTTTATTGTGCTTTTTGTGGCGGTTTTTATTGTGGCCAACTTCGTTGTTGGCTTTGTGTGCCCGGTATATATTTTGGCGATGGTTGTTGGTGTTTCTTTGGCAATAATTTTTCCGCAATCCGGACTGTTGGCGGTTGTTTTTTTGACGATGGTGTTTGAAAGATTTTTCACTCTGCAAGCTTTTTGGATTGGCAAAGTGGAATACAAAATTTATCCGTTGGATATTTTGATGGTCGGCATTTTTTTAGGTCTGGTTGTGCAATATCTGTTAGGTCAGAAAATTAAATTTAAAAAAATTGATTGGCTGCTGTTCAGTTTTGTCATTTTGAATTTTATTTATTTTGTCTGGAGCGTTTTTGTCGCTCGTGCGGATGCCAATTTGGCTTTCAGTTCATTTAAAAATTATGCTTTTTATAGCTTGTTTTATTTTATTGCTTTGTTTTTAATCCGCACCCAAGCTGATTTGCAGCGATTGTTTAAATTTTTTCTGGCGGGCGGAGTGGCGATTGTCGGATTTATTATTTTTGGATTAGCAAACGGCGAAGGACTGTGGAGCCAGTACACGCCGCTTTCAACTGAGGGCGTCAGAATTCTGGCTTTCACGCACAGCTTGTATATTGCCATCGCGTTGTTGCCGACAATTTTATATACAGCGTTTGCTAAAAAGTGCAGCCGGGCTTTGAATTTTTTGATTGCCATTTGGACGGTTGGCATCCTGGGAACATTGATGCGTCATTTGTGGATAGCAATTGCCGTCGCGGTTGCAATATTGTATGTAACCTTGCCGAGAGAAAATAAATTTGAATTTGCAAAATTTGCTTGGCGTTTGGCAGTGCCATTTTTAGCAGTCTTGGTCTTGGTTTTTTATGCCGTGGTAATGATTCCGCAATCAAAGCTAAGCAACTCTGTTAATAATTCGTTGGAGGCTGTGTCCCAGCGGGCGGCATCTTTGGCAAGTGTCAGCGCGGATGAAAGTTTTGCTTGGCGCGGTTTGGTTTGGAAAAATGCCTTCGAAAGATTTAAGACAAATCCTGTTTTAGGAATTGGAACCGGACAGATGATTTATGTTGAAACGGAGGACTACAAGGCCTTTATTGAATTTAGAAATATCCACAATTCATATTTGGCGATTTTGATTCAGTTGGGCATTGTGGGTTTTGGCCTGTTTTTCTATTTTGTTTACAAAAATATACAATATTTATTCCGATCCAATGGAAACGATGCCTATGAATATTATAAGTTTTCAATTCTGTCGGTTTTGGGCATTTTTCTTGTATCGATTCCATTCCAACCATATTTAGAAACTAATCTGCTGGCAATTTTCTTTTGGATAGCGTTGGGATTGGCTAGGGCTTTGCCGGAAATAAATTTTCACCCAGTCAAATATTCGCCCAAGGCGAGTCCGCAAAGCGGAATTTGACGGGGTAAAAAAATAATATGAAAATATTAGAGATAAACAAATTTAATTATCTGCGCCGCGGAGCCGAGAAGCATTATTTGGATGTAGTTTCTTTGCTCAAGGCGGGTGGCCACGAAGTGGCGGTGTTTTCGATGGATAATCCCAGAAATGATTTTTCTCCGTGGAAAAAATATTTTGTCAATTACGCTGGCTTTGAAGTTCAGGACTCCTGGCTGACAAAGCTTAAGGGCTTGTTGCGAATCTATTCTTTTGAAGCCAAGAGAAAAATCGGCAAATTGTTGGATGACTTTCAGCCGGACATCGTGCATATCCATAACATCTATCATCATATTTCACCGTCAATTTTGGGGGAGATTAAAAAAAGAAAAATTCCCATTGTGATGACCATTCATGATTATAATTTGATTTGCCCGAATTATTCTTTAGTGAGTGACGGAAAAAATTGGGAAGATTTGCAAGAGAATAAATTCAGAACTTTCGTGCGACAGAAATATTTTAAAAATTCGTATTTGCAAAGTTTCTTAGCGTATTTGGAATATGCTTTCAATCGCTTTTTTGAATTTTATGAAAAAACAATTGATCTGTATATCGCACCGAGTGTTTTTGTCAGGAATAAATTTATGGCCGCTGGCGTGGCGCCGGAAAAGATTGTGGTGTTGCCGCATTTTGCCAATCTGGATTATACCTGTGCGAAATGCGATTTGAGAAATCGAGCTCGCTATGCTTTTTATTTCGGCAGTCTTTCCAAAGACAAGGGCGTTGATCGTTTGATTGAAATTTTCAAAAAATTGCCCAACATTGATTTGTATCTGGCCGGCAATCTTGAAGCAGGTTTTATTTTGCCAAAAATAGAGAATGTAAAATATCTAGGTTTTTTAGATCAAAAAGAAATTGAAAGATATATTCAGAATTCTTTGTTTGTGGTTTCGCCGTCGCGATTGCCGGAAACATTCGGACTCATCGCGCTGGAAGCGATTAAAAATGGCAAGCCATTTGTCGGATTTGAGGCAGGAGCGCTGAATGAAATTATTGAAGATAATAAACACGGCTATTTATGCCGGACAGAAATTGAAATGCAAGAAAAAATTGAGCAGTTGGCAAAGGATGACGGCTTGCGCATATTGTTTTCCCGGCAAGCGCTGGAGCGAGCCAAAAATTTTGATAGCCAGGAATATTACAGGAAAATTATGGATGTTTTTCGAGTCTGTTTGAAAAAGTAATATTTTTTGTTGACATTAGAATGCTTTGATGCTATGCTATCAAATCGAATTAATTGATAAGACAACCCTCTATAAAGCCATGAATCCCGCACTAACTTTCAATGCTTAAGCAAGCAAGGGTTAGATTGTGGGAAATATAATTATTTATAAACTTTAGTGCAGTTTGAGGCAAAATATGCAAATTGTATTGAAAGTTAGTGCGGGATGAAAATCGCCTTTATTGGACAAAAAGGAATACCAGCTAAATCAGGCGGCGTGGAAAACCATGTTGAGAATTTGGCCGTGGAGCTGGCGCAAAAAGGGCACGCGGTTTTCGTGTATGTCAGAAACAATTATACGGATAAAAATCTTATGGAATATAAGGGCGTGAAACTAATTCATTTGCCGAGCATCCCGACTAAAAATTTGGATGCGATTTCCCACACTTTTTTTGCGATTGTTCATGCGATATTCCAAAAATATGATGTGGTTCATTTCCATTCCATCGGACCGAATTCACTGAACTTTTTAATAAAAATTTTCAAACCGAAAACAGCCTTGATCGCGACCTATCATTGCCAGGATTATCTGCATCAAAAGTGGGGAGCTTTTGCGCGCACCTATTTGAAATTGGGAGAATATATGACTTGCAAGATTACTGATAAAACAATCGTGGTTACAAAAACTTTGCAGAAATTTGTCAGGGATAAATTTAAGAAAGAAACGGTTGTGATTCCGAGCGGAGTGCGGGTTGCGAAGAACGCCAATACAAACGAGCTTGAAAAATGGGGTCTTAAGGAAAATGAATATATCATTTCCGTCAGTCGTCTGATTAGGCACAAAGGCATTCATTATCTAATTGAAGCTTTCAAAAATTTGGAAGATCGCAATTTGACCGGCGGAAAAAAATTAGTGATTGTCGGCGATGGATTTTACACTTCAGACTATGTGGCTGAGCTTAAAAAGATTGCAGAGGTTAGCAAAAATATAATTTTTGTTGGCGCGCAGAACGGTGAGGCCTTGAGCCAGCTTTTTTCACACAGCTATCTGTTTGTCCAACCGTCTAATTTTGAAGGTCTTTCAATCGCGCTTTTGGAGGCAATGGCTTATGGCAAGGCGGTTCTGGTCAGTGACATCGCGGAAAATGTGGAGGCAGTTGCCGAAGCCGGAGTTTTGTTCAAACAGGGTGATGTGGTTGATTTGGAAAATAAATTAGCGGAGCTCATAGGCAACCAAGAACGAGTCAATGCTTTGGCGCAAGCTGGAAAAGAGCGGGCGGAAAAATTATACAACTGGAATGAATTGGCATATAAAATTGAAAATGTATATAAAGAGGCTATTAATAGAAAGAATAAAAATAACCGGAACTAATAATTGTATAAAGGTGTATGAGGGATATATTGAAGAGTAAAATATTTTGGACATTTTCTGCGGCTTTTGCGATGATTATTTTTGTGGTGGCAATAAACTCAGGCAGGACATATAAAGTTGAGGTGGATATTTTGCTTTTGCCAAAAAATGAAACCATGGTGCGCAATATCAGCCAGATAATTGAAAATGTCAGGCAAATCCCGCTTTCCCTTTCTTTTTATAATAAAATTATTGAAAATAATTCTGACATCGAAGACGCAGCCTTTGAATTGCCGGATGCTAAAAGAAAGCAATTTTGGAATGCCCAAATTGAGACAAGTCAGATTGGCAAAAGCGGCCTGATTAAAATAGCTATTTTTAATGCAAGTCCGTTGCAAACGGAAATGATCAGTCGTCAGGCCATAAGCAGTTTGTCGGTGGCAACAAGCCAATATTATAATATAAAAACCGATTTGGATATGCGAATTGTTGACGGACCGATTGTGAGTCAGGTGGCAAGAATAAATATCCCCCTTTGGATTTTCATAAGTTTGGTCGCAGGTATTTTTCTAGGACTTGTTATTTTCCTGGGTTCAAATTTGTTTTCTAAAAAATTTGCGCAGGATGCAGTTATGCCTTCGTCGATGCCGAGACCGTTTATGTTTCCTGATTTTCCCATGTCGCAAGTAAAAGAAAAAAAGGCGGAAATTGATTTTGGAACGCAAAATATTTTTGATTTTAAAATTGAAGATGAGGCGGCAATTGCGTCAGCGCCCATAAAAAAGAAGGAGGTTCCGATGGCGCAGGAGAAAAAGGCTTCAGCTCCGTCTAATCTGCCAATTGCTGAAGAGGAATTTGTTTTTGCTTTGCCAATGGAAGTTGAGCAGCCTATGGTGAAAGAAGAGGAAGTCGAAACTTTTGTCGCGGAAAAAAAAACAGAGCCGGTTGATACTACGCGCGAAGCGACACTGGAAGAAGTGAAGGCGAGATTAAACAAGCTTCTAGGCGGGGATATATTATAAAATAAGTCAGTTGATATGAAAAAACACAGTCTTAAATTTTGGATACTATTTTGGGTGATTTCAATTATTTTTTTGTTTGGTTTTTATTTTGTCTTGCAATTCAGAAAAGGCGGAATGGAACAGGCGATTGATTTTTTGCCGATTGGACAAGAAAACAAGACCATTGCAACTTTGGCTGAATATTTTTATCGCAAGGACGATGTGGAAAAAACATTCTTGATTTTGTTTCAAAATAATATGGAAATTCGTCCGGGCGGGGGATTCATCGGAGCTTTTGGAATTGTGAAAGTGAAGAATGGCGAGGTGACATTGTTGCAAACGCACGATCTTTCCAATTTTGATGGCAGAATTCCCAACACAGTTCCGCCGCCCTATCCGATGCAAGAAACACTTCGGATAAAGTCATGGAAGTTGCGCGATTCAAATTATTCTCCGGACTTTGCAGTGAATGCCAGCAAGGCCGAAGAGTTTTATAAAATGGGACAAGGCCAGGAAAATTTTGACGGCGTGATTGGCATTACGACGAATGTGCTGACTTCATTTTTGAAAATTACCGGACCAATCCAAGTGGAGGGATATCCCGGAACATATGCCGATGAAAATGCTGTTATGGCTTTGGAATATCAAGTCGAGAAGGCCTTCGTTGACCAGAACATTCCAGTAGGCGAGCGAAAATCAATCATTGGCGGAATTGCGCAAGAAGTGATGAAAAAAGTTTTTGCTTTGAGCAATTCGCAGAAATTGGATTTGTATAATATTCTAACGGAAGATTTGGATAAAAAAGACATACAATTGTTTTTCAAGAATCAATTTTTAGAAGATACGGTGCAAAAAGCTAATTGGGGCGGGCTCTTTGATTCTGCTTGGCAGAAAGATTTTTTGATGACAGTGGATGCCAATCTCGGAGCGTACAAGAGTGACTATTTTGTGAAACGGTCTTTGGATTATACGATTGATTTGTCGGGAGAAATTCCCAAGGCGATTTTGCGCATAACCTATAATCATACGGCGGAGAAAAAAGATTGGATGACGAAAGATTATCTGACCTATCTGCGGGTTTATGTTCCGATCGGCGCGTGGCTGACGGATGCCAAGAATTTTCCTAATCCAAAATTCGGTTCAGAGCTCGGCAGGACAACTTTTGGATCCATCGTAACAGTTCCGCTCGGCCAATCGAAAACGGTTGAAATAAACTACACTTTGCCCAAAGAAATTTCCGCAGAGTATAACTTGAAAATTCAAAAACAAGCCGGCATTAATGACGAACCGATTGCCGTGCATGTCTTCAATGGTGACGGAACAAAAAAGGATTATACAAATGTTTTAAACAATGATTTCATGCTAGTCCCGGAAGAATAAAAGGAAAAGCTTCGGCCAGACGCCGAGGCTTTTTTAAGGTGGAAGAACGATATTGGCGAACAAGTTGTTTACGGCTGGACGAATACTTGGTAGAATGATTGTATAATATAGAATTAAGTTAATTTAATATAATATAAATATATTTTTTATGAAGCAGTTAAATCTGGGATGCGGAAAAGACATTAGGAAAGGTTATATCAATTTGGATATGTATCCATTGGAAGGAGTGGATGTGGTGGCTGACATAGAAAAAAAATTGCCTTTTGAAAACGACACTTTCGATGAAATTTTTACGGCGCATGTTTTGGAACATATGGCGGATCTCAATGCGCTTTTGAGTGAACTGCATCGCATAACAAAAAAGACGAAGTGATCAAAATTTTCGTTCCGCACTTTACTAATTTCGGAGCCTATACCGATCCGACCCACAAGCGTTTTTTCGGATATTTCACGATGGATTATTATACTGACAAGAATGAAATGAATTTTTATACGCCAGTTCGGTTCAAGATACGAAAGAAGAAACTTTTCTTTTATTTCACAAAAACCAGTCGTTATTCATTTGAAAACAAACCGTTGACATGGCTAGTCAACCTTGCCCCGCTTGTCTATGAACGATTCTTTTGCTGGATTATCCCGGCACAGGAAGTATATTACGAGATAGAGCCGGTGAAATAATTATGAAATTTAATTTTTTATCCAAATTTAATAATATGACATTTAGACTCGGGACTTTTATTGAAAAAATAAAAAACTTGAAAAAAGAAAATATTTATCTAGTCCTAGCGTTGACACTAGGTTTGGCTATGGCGGTGCTTAATCCGCCGTTTGATGGAGTCCCGGACGAGCACGCGCATTTCTGGAAGGCTTGGTCAGTGGCGGAAGGCAATTTGGTCTGTCGACCGGATAATCAGATTCCACAAAGCGCCATTGATCTGCCGAATCAAACTGTCAAAGTTTCCGTGCCGGAAAAAGGCAAAAGGATTGTCTTTCAGGGATTTATCAATCAACTATCAAAAAAAGACAGTGGCGAAATGGCAACTGGAGGCTCTGCTGTTTGTGGCGCTACCCCCTTAGGATATATGCCGCAGGCGCTTGGCTTGAAAGTCGGCCAAATATTGGGACTCAGTGCCCTGGGAGATTTTTATCTTGCCCGGATATTTAATCTGATTGCGTCAGTCGTTCTGGTGTATTGGGCGATCCGCATTATTCCATTTGGAAAAATTATTCTGCTCTTGATCGGACTTCTGCCGATGACGATCCAACAATTTGCTTCGCTCGGCTATGATCCGTTGCATATTGCTTCAACATTTTTGTTTATTGCATATATTGTGAAGCTGGCCTATGAAAAAGACCGAAAAATAACCACTAAGCAGATATGGGCGCTGCTTGCAATTGCCCTTCTGGGATTTAATGTAAAAATAGGCTATGTGGCGTTGTCGCTTCTTGTTTTTGCTCTGCCGGTGAGTAAATTTAAGAATAAAAAACAATATTGGATATTTATGATTGGCTTTGTCCTGATTAATCTTATAATATTTGCGGGTGTGTATAAATATTTTCAAGGGACGGTGGAAGCAGATGCGGCAGATAGCAAGATAAACGCAGCAAAGCAATTAGCATATGTTATCAGTCATCCGATAAATTTCCTGCACATATTTTTCAATCAGATATATAACAGTTTTGATTTTTTTCTGGAAACTACTCTATTTAAATCAGGGTGGCTGAAGAAATCGATGCCTCAACTATGGTATGTCGCTATGATATTTGGCATGGTGTTGTTTGTGAAAAATTCGGAGGAAGTTGTCAATCTAACAAGGAGGCAGAGATTCATATTTTTGACAGTCTTTCTGGCAAATTTCACAATTTCTTTTCTGGGTCTCTATCTTGTATGGAATAATGTAGGCTCGGACAAGATTCGCGGTATGCAAGGCAGATATTTCTTGGGCATTTTTCCTCTATTGTTGTTGTTTTTCTATAAGGCGGATTTTTCTCTCAAATTCGATTTTATCAAAAAGCATACTCAGATGCTCCTGATAATTTTCTATCTGGTTATGTTCTTCTTTGTGTTCCAGCACATCTATGAGATATATTATGACAAGTCGCCGAAAGAGGTGAAGGATATTTCCCAAGAAGCTAAATAGGATGAATAAAAAAATTTCAATCATCATTCCTGTCTATAATGCGGGGAAAACAATCGAGAAATGCGTCGAGAGCATTTTGCACAATGATTATTCTGACTGCGAAATCATCTTGATAAACGATGGATCAACTGATGATTCTTGGAAAATTCTGGAAGGTTATGGAAAAAAATACCCGGATAGAATGAAAATTTTCAATCAAGAAAATCAGGGCGTGGCCAAAACTAGAAATTTCGGCATCAGCCTCGCAACTGCGGAATATGTGATGTTTATTGATTGTGATGATTGGATTGAGAATGATTATTTGGAAAAGTTTGTCACAGAAATTGAAACGAAAAATCTTGATATGGTGATCAGGGGCTATAGGCGGGTTACGGAGAAAAAAGTACTATATGAAATGCGGCTAAAAAGAACCGAATGGTCAAAATATATGACTATGGCTCCTTGGGCTAAAATATATCGGAGAGCTTTTTTGGCGGATAACGAGATTGAATTTCTGGATAATAATATCGGCGAAGATGTTTATTTCAATCTGCAAGCCATCAATTTGACGGAGAAAATTTTTATCATCGATTACGCGGGCTATAATTGGTTTTTCAATGAAAAATCGATTTCCAACACGAGTCAAAAAAACTTGCAGAGCTCGCTGAATGTGATGTATCTGCTCAATTCAAGTTATGATAAATTGAAGGCGGCGCAGGTCATACATAAACCAGAGGTGGAATTCTATTTCACGAGATATGCCATCTGGTATCTCCTGTTCGCTGGCATGGGATCAAAATATGCGAATCTGTATGCGGAGTTTGAAACAGTGTTCGGATGGTTGCAATCCAGGTTCCCGATGTTTGGTAAAAACAGAAACATAAGCTTGTTCCGCCCGAAAGGAGAGGCGATGAAAAATAAACTTGCAGTTTATTTTTTTTTATGATGCTTTATAGGCTTAGTATGATAAAAACTTTTCTTAAGATATATTCAATGTAAATAAATATTTTAGAGCCTGTTCAATTTCGCAGCAGAATACGGAGATTATGAACAGGCTCTTAGCGCGTGATAAGAAAAATTCCCAGCAGGATCACAAAAGCGCCGATGCCCTGTGAAACATTTATCCTTTCCCCGAGGAAATAGTAGTTGGCAATAATTACGAAAACCATTGCCAGTGAAGTGATGAACATTGTTATGGTAGTCGAGCTTCCGGCGAGATGGGGGATTTTCAAAAGGGCATTGTTGGTCATAATGAAAAACAGGCGCGCCAGAAAAGCAAAACCGGCTCCGAATATGAAGTGCCAATCGATCAGCATCCGAACAATTTTCATCGGTGTCAGTTCTCCGCCGGAGATGAAAGATCTCGAGCCGGTCAGGAGAATTGAAATTACGGTGACTATCGAAAACAGGATTGTATAGAAAATTACATAAAACATAAGATTCAGTTTCTAAGACCCGCAAGGTCCGTTTGTAAAGTCAATTTTAAAAAACTGCTTTATAGACTTGATGGACTTTGGACTTAATTATTATTATTTTTATAACTTAGGCTATAGATCTTGTTTATTATTGGAATTAGGATTGCCGGCCAGAATTTTTTAAACATTTTTAAGTCATCTTTTTGTCTGCGATTTTCCGCCAGACCAAGGCTGGTTTCACTTCCGGCATAAATTCGATGGGAAACCAATGTTTTTTTCACCCAAACAAAACTGCCTTCTTTTTGCGCCAAGTCATACCAGGCTTTCCAATCCAAATTTATACTGAAATCCCTGTCAAATTCAAAATCTCCGATAGTGTTTTTTTGATAGGTGACGGCTGGACACCCAATGGGGCTGCCAAAGGCTAGAAATCTTTTTTTGCTTGTCGTAATATAATTTTTATTTCTGAAAAATAGCCTGATAAGCATTATTTTTATAAAAAAATTCAAAGAATTTTCGCGGGGGAACATTCCATTTCCCGTATCGACAATTTCATTGTAGTTTGAAAAAATAATCAGCGCATCTTTTCTTGATTTGGCCGCTGCCAGAATTTTTTCAGCATACTCTGGAAAATAAAGGTCATCTTGGTGCGCCAAGGTGACATATTGTGCCTTTGCATTGTTGAGGGCAAAATTCCAGTCAGCCGCAATACCTTCTCTTTTTGAATTTATGAACAGCGGCAAATTATTTTTGCTGGCAATGTTTTCCAAAAAAGGACTGGGCGTGGAAGTGCAAATAATAATTTCACTGGAAACAGTTTGTTTTTTGAGTGAATCAATACATTCTTGCAGATGCGAAGATTCTTTATAGGATAAAATTACAAAAGTATGTTTTTTAGTCATTTGTTTTTGTTTGATTTATTTTACTCAAAGCTTCTTTCCGCACGATTTCTGAAATGTTTTTCTCGATCCTCTCTATGATATTGATGATTTTTGTTAAGATAATGAAAATTATTACAAAGCCGATAAAGATTAGCGTGTTGAGGCTTTCTCCAAAACCTAGTTTGGCCGAAAGGCTATGGGTGATAGAAGGGAAGATTGAAAAAACAAAAATTGATCCCCAAATGATAACAGAAGCCATAAGCTTGAAGAATGTCTGGCTGCGTTGTCTCTTTATATATTTAAAAATTCCAGTCAGCAGAAAGGCGAGTGCGGTTAGGGCCACGATTATTTGCAGAATTGAAACGGTTTTGATCATATCGTTAGTTTGAAATTAACATTTTAATAACTGTCTTAATTCCATTTTTGAAATTCATTTTATTTTTTTTGTTCATTGAATATTCCGTGTAGCGCACTTCAATCGGAATTTCAGCATACTTGAGATTGTTGCGATGGATCTCACGGATTATTTCACTGTCATATTCATAGCGGTCAGTTTTTGTGTCGATAAGATTAAGGGCATATTTTGAATAGGCGCGAAAACCTGACTGGCTGTCTGTCACCCAGAGTCCATAGATTGTCCAAGTGAAAAAATTGCCGATGTAATTAGCCAGAATTTTATGTTTGGGCATGCCTTTTGAATTTTTAAGCCTGGTTCCCAAAACAACATCATTGCCGTTTTCAATTAGTTCAATCATTTTTGCAATATCCTTCGGATTGTGTTGTCCATCGCCGTCTAGCGTGACAACGATATCCGCATCAAATATTTTAGCGGCTTCAATGCCAGTTTTAATAGCCGCTCCCTTGCCTCGATTAATGAAATGTTTCAGAGAAATTACATTATCCATAGAGCCAGCTTTATTGTAAGTGGCATCATGGCTTCCGTCATCTATCACGATAATATTGTTATAACCAGCATTCCTAACTTCCTTTAAAACACCGACAATAACGCTTTCTTCGTTGAAAGCGGGGATAATTATGTATATCTTAGGATTTTTATTCATAGGGTCGTTCTCGAGGCCAAATTTGACCTTCTGGAACTATTTTAACATAGCTATGGTATTTGTCACCTTTTGCGGTCACACTTGCCAATATGGCTGATTTTTACTAAAATTAAGAAGATATAATTAAATTTAAATTTATGGAAGAAAAATCTTTTTCAGCAGTAAGCAAGCCTTATTTATCAGTCGTTGTTCCGCTTTATAATGAAGATGGCAATGTGGAAAAAATGCACCAGAAAATTTTGGCAGCTTGCCAAGGCTTGGGCAAGAGCTTCGAAATTATTTTTATAGATGATGGGTCTAAAGATAAAACGGCTATGGCGGCAACTAGATTGTCACCGCTTAAATTAATAAAATTCAGAAAAAATTTCGGGCAAACAGCGGCTTTTGACGCAGGCATCAAAGAAGCTAGGGGCGATATTATAGTGACGATGGATGGTGACTTGCAAAATGATCCGGCAGATATAAAACTACTGTTGGCCGAAATGAAAAATGGATATGATGTTGTTTCCGGCTGGCGCTTTCATCGTAAAGACACCTTTGCGAAAAAGTTTTTTTCACGCGGCGCGAATCTGCTGAGAAAAATTCTTATTCAGGACAACATCCATGACAGTGGTTGCAGCCTGAAGGCTTATAAACGAAGTTGCTTTGAGGAGGTGGATTTGTTCGGTGAGATGCATCGATTTATGCCAGCCATTTTGGAGTTGCAGGGCTACAAGGTTGGTGAAGTAAAAGTTTCTCATTATCCTAGAATTCATGGCGTAACAAAATATAATTGGAAACGAGCCATCAAGGGTTTTGTGGATATGCTTTCAATCTGGTTTTGGCGTAAATATGCTAACCGGCCATTACATCTATTTGGCGGAGCAGGCATTGTTTTTTCCGGAGTTGGATTTTTAATTCTTGTTTGGATGATGATTGAAAAAATATTTTTTGGCGCCTCTTTATCGGAAAAGATTTGGCCGCTCATCGGCATATTTTTCATTTTGGCAGGAATCCAATTATTTATTTCCGGTTTGTTGGCGGATATCATCGTGAAAAATTATTACAAAAATAGAAACACAATGAATTATTCAATTAAAGAAATAATCGAATCATAAGCTTTATGAAAATTGGAATTTTTGGCACAGGCTATGTGGGCTTGGTAACAGGCGCTTGTTTCGCGGAACGAGGCAATCACATTATTTGCGTTGATGTGGATGAGAAAAAAATAGAAAAATTGGAACAGGGCATCATGCCAATTTATGAACCGGGATTGGAAGATATTGTTTTGAAAGGTTACAAATTAGGCACGCTGCGTTTTACAACTGATAATGCAATAGCTCTTAAAGAAAGTGATATTATTTTTATTGCCGTCGGTACGCCGACTGGAGAAAATGGCAGCGCGGATTTGCAATATGTCTTGAAGGTGGCAGAAACCATCGGGCAAAAAATGGATCACCCTTTGATAATTGTGGACAAATCGACAGTGCCGGTGGAAACTGCCTTCAAAGTTCGCGACGCAATTAGAAAAGAATTGGACAGGCGAGGCGTGGATATTAAATTTGATGTGATTAGCAATCCGGAATTTTTAGCGGAAGGGCACGCGGTGGATGATTTTATGAAACCAAGCCGAGTCGTGATTGGCTCGGACAATCTGGATGCCATCAAAAAAATGGAAGAGTTATACGAACCTTTCATTCGAAGCCGTGAGCGCTTCATTGAAATGGATATTTTGAGCGCGGAAATGACCAAATATGTGGCCAATGCAATGTTAGCTACTCGAATTTCATTTATGAATGATGTGGCCGGTATTTGTGAGCGAGTTGGCGCGGACATTAATAAGGTGCGCGAAGGTATTGGCGCTGATCCGCGCATTGGCGATAAATTTTTATATGCCGGTCCTGGTTTTGGTGGCAGTTGTTTTCCAAAAGATTTGCGCGCTTTGCGCAAAACCGCGGAGGATCACGGCTATCAGTCTCAAATGCTGCAAGCGGTCATTGAAGTTAATGAAAGACAGAAAAAGGTGGTGGCAGACAAAGTGGTGAAAGAATTTGGTGAAGACTTGTCAGGCAAGACATTTGCTGTGTGGGGCTTGGCTTTCAAGCGGGACACGGATGATATGCGTGAATCATCATCTATTACGATAATTAATGAATTAACTGAGCGAGGCGCGAAAATCAAGGCTTTTGATCCGCAAGCGATGACTGAAGCTAAGGCACATTATTTGAAAGACAATATTAATGTGGAATATGTTTCAGAAATGTACCTTGCCTTGGATAATGCGGATGGCTTGATTATCATCACTGAATGGCATGAATTTGAGGCGCCAGACTTTGATGCGATTAAGAATAAACTAAAAACACCGGTTATTTTTGACGGCAGAAATCTATATAATCCGGCTCGGGTGAAAGAAATGGGATTTAGTTATTATTGTATTGGCATAAAAACAGTTTAATTTATAGGAATACTTTATAAACTTTTGACTTTACAAACTTTATAAGCTAAGTTATGCGTGTATTATTTTTTAACTATGAATATCCGCCGCTGGGTGGAGGAGCGGCGAATGCTACTACTTATATTTTGCGTGAATTTGCAAAAATTACTGATTTACAAATTGATTTAGTTACATCCTCTGTTGATGCAAAATATCATTTGGAAAAAATTGGTGATCAGATTAACATTCATCGATTGCCGATTGGCAAGAATGAAGCTAATTTGCATTTTCAATCACAAAAAGATTTGTTGGTTTACTCCTGGAGAGCCTATTTTTTCTCCAAAAAATTAATCAAACGAAATAAATATGATTTGACGCATTCCTTTTTTTCTGTGCCGTGCGGATTTTTATCTTTGATACTAAAATATAAATTCGACTTGCCGTATATTGTTTCTTTGCGCGGTTCAGATGTGCCGGGCTATAGCGATCGCTTTGGGAAGGTTTATGGAATTTTGACGCCTATAATAAAACATATTTGGACAAAAGCTGGCGCTGTTGTTTCCAATAGCAACGGACTTAGAGAATTGGCATTGCGAGCAAAACCGGATCAAAAAATAGATATTATTTACAATGGCATTGATATAAATGATTTCAAGCCGAATCAGAGCTTGAAATCCCAAGATAAATTTATCATTACACTGGGCGCCTCCAGGATAACGGCGCGCAAAGGAATAAAATATTTGATTGTGGCAATTTCTAAATTAGTTCAGTCGCATCCGAATATATTGTTGAAAATAATGGGAGAAGGCAACGATAAAAAGAATCTTAGTGTTTTGGTTTCTGGACTGAAGCTTGACCAGAATGTCCAGTTTCTGGGGCGCATTCCTCGGGAAAAAACAACTGCCTATTATCAGGAGGCCAATATATTTGTTTTGCCATCTCTCAATGAGGGTATGAGCAACGCGATGCTGGAAGCGATGGCATGCGGCCTGCCGCTCATAGCTACGGATACGGGCGGAACCAAGGAACTTTTGACTGACGGACAGAACGGATTGATTGTCAAAATGGAAAATAGTGCTGACCTGGCAGAAAAAATTGAAAAATTAATTTCAGACGAATCACTTCGTGAAAAAATGGGACAGGAAAGCCGCCAACGGGCAGAGAAATTGAACTGGACCAATATTGCGGAGCAATATTATAATTTGTATAAAAAAATTAACTTAGATAGATGAAAAAAAAGGCACTAAAGTTTTTAGTTAAGTTATTGATCAGTTTTGGTTTTTTAGCTTGGATTATTTTTCGAGTCAACTGGCAAGAAGTGTGGGCATTGCTTAGAAAAATAGAGCCTAAATTTATCGTTGCTTATTTTGTTGTGCTGATTGCTGGTATTGCAGTTTCTGCTTATAAATGGAAAAAATTAGCAGAGTTTAAAAAAATAAATTTGTCTTTTGTGGATTCTTTTAAATTATATTTAACGGGAACTTTTGTTAATAATTTTATGCCATCTTTTATCGGGGGTGACACATATCGAGCCTATCAAATTGGAAAAAAAGATAAAAAATATCCAGAGGCGGCATCTTCAGTTGTGATGGATAGATTGACCGGTCTTTTTGGCGCTATGATTTTGTCATTGATCTTTTCTCTGGGCAACTTTAAAACCATAAGTCAAAACCATATTCTGGTAGTATTAAATCTGATTATTTTAGTCAGTGTTATTTTAGTGATTTTATTTTTTATAACCAGGCGAGCTGTGATTTGGAAAAAATTTGCGACGCATAAGTCAAAAGTTACTAAATATATTCCGGAAAGCTTTTTGAAATTTATCTCCGAGTTGACGCATTATCACAATAGCACGAGTGTTTTGTTGCAGGCCGTGTTGTGGTCATTCGCATTCGGCCTAATTGGATTGGCGGCGACAAATTATGTCCTTTTTTTAGCCTTGGGTGTAAAAATAAACCCACTGGATTATCTGTCGGTTATTTTCTTAATCAGCTTTATTTCTTCAATCCCAATTAGCATCAATAATATTGGAATAAAAGAGTGGGCGTATATAACTTTTTTTGGATTTTTTGGCGTGGGAACTTCAGTTGTAATAACCGTTGCCATCCTTAGCCGGTTTTTGCAAATGCTTCTGAGTTTCTTGGCATTCCCAGTGTATTTGAGGGGCAGAAAATAAATCTTTGTGGATGCTGGATTTTGGGATGGGCAATAATTGATGTCGTTGCGATGCGTAGTTACTAGTTCGCTTTGAGTATCCTAATGTAATTAGTAGGATGTTCGTCGATTTCTAATTTCCAGAGCGAATTGGAATTATTATAGTATGGCGCAGCTTTAATACCGGTCGGTTTATTTTCCCATTTAATATGGCTTTTCAAATAGCGTATCCGGCCTCGATTGGTTAGGACAAAATAATCAATTGAATATTTGCCGGTCTCCATAATATAGTCAGTTATGCATTTGCCAATAAAGAATTCACACACGCCATGATAATCGGTCCAAATAGTGATGTTCTTGGCATCGGGCAGGGTATTGAGATATTCCGCGGCCTCATAACCGCCATAGCCCCAAGCACTGCTAATGAGATTATTCTTAGGGAGAACAAAATTGGTGTAATTAAAATAGAAAGGACGGATTAGAAACAGACTGATTAGGGAAAAAGTAATGATGATGGAAGTTATGATTATATTGAAGATGAGATTGCTCTTGATGAAAGATAATTTTTCTTTCAAAAAAGATTTGCTTCTCCAAAGTCCGATGGCCGCCAGAAATGCAATTGTTGGATAGAGCATAATGAGATAGCGCGGAATAGCAAGGACATCAAAAAAGATCAAAGCGGATAGATATAATAATATGAGAGTTAGTAGTGATAGAATTTCAAATTCCCATTCACGCCGACTTTCTTTCATAAAAAGCTGTTGACCTAATAATATTAGAAATAGAAGAAGTGTTATGGGTGTCAGAGAAAAAACAAGAGGATTGGCCTGCAGTAAAAACATTTCCAATAATGTCGGGTAGGGTCCGTAGAGGTCGGGATTACTTGTCGGATCTTTCAAGTCGAAGGGTATCCTTTCAAAAAGATTCCAATCGGGATAAAAAAATCTACCTAGCATTAATGTGGTAAATAGGATAAGAATGAAAAAAGAAATTATTTTTTTTGCGAATTCAAGATATCTCCCTTTGTTTGAGAATGATTGGATCAGGAATAGAACCTTGCCTTTTAATAACAGAATATCTGTGAAAATAAAAATTAGTGCCAGAACTGAAATTAGACAGAGCGGTTCGCTGCCTCCTCCGGAAAAAATGACTTGCAAAATGGAGGGATTGAGCCAAATGGCTGGCAGGAAAATGGAAAGGAAAATGATTGTAATAAAAATAATATAACTCAGTGAATATAGATTTTTTCGGATTATTTTTAGAGCTGTGATGCGGTTATGCGCAGGGATTACTTTAAAGACAATCCAAAGCGTAAGCGTGAGAATAAAAAAAGGAATCAGGATGCTGGAAACATATTTTGCCAGAAGGGACATCGCCAGAAAAAAACTGGAAAGAAATATGTATTTGCGCTCCGGATGTTTCAGCAGTGCCAAATATGACAAGATTGCCGCTAAGCTGAATGACCAAAGCAACGCGTCAGGATTGACGATTTGCGAGATGCCAATCAAAATGGGGGAAAGCGCGATGAGGATGGTGCTCCAAATGGCAATCCATTCGTTTCCCGCAACTTTTTTAATGATCCAGAATAGGTAGAAAAGAAGCAGTCCGTTGAAAATCAGAATAGGAAGGCGGAAGGCCAGATTTATTCTTTCAGTCTTGGAAGTGTCGAATGTTTTGAGATCAGCATCAATCCGAATCATCCGGTCAGCCGGATTTTTTTCAAATAGCAGGCCGATGCCGGAAATCATAGCAATGGTTATGCCGGGCTTATCATTGATAAGTGTTTTCTTCAGTTTGAAATTTTCAATAGCGTTCCAATATTGCGGCACTCTTTCATCTGTCCAATAATGCTCGTCAGCGGTGATAAATTTTGTCAGATGAATCGAACCGAAAATAAAAAATAGGGCGACTGTCGCGACGAGTAACAATTTTACAATAAGAGTTTCCTCCTTTTTAGTTGAATGCATAAGTTATTTTTGTAGCTTGATAATTTTCACATAATTATTGGATCTTCCGGCTATTTCGATCTTTTTGGCAAAATCATCGCTAAGATATGTTTCTTCAATGGTCAGTCCGGTCAATTCTATCTTACCTCCAATTTTAGTAGTGCGGCTCTGGCGACCGGAAGATATGACTAAATAATCGATGTTGTTTGCAGTAAAAGTTTTTTGAGAAAGATTGGTTCTGCAATTCCCGACAAAAAATACGCACACGCCTTGCTTGTCGGTCCAGATAGTTAATTTCTCAGCATTGGGCAGGGAATTTAAATATTCCGCAGCCTCATAGCTGCCTTCGCCCATATCTTTGATGTCTAGATAATATTTTTCCGGAAGCAAAGCTGAGGCATAGCCCATATAGAACGGCTTAGTCTGCCAAAGGGAGGCGATTAGGATAATTATGAAGCCTGAGAAAAATAGTGCTTGCTTGATGAATGTTTTTTGCTCAGAATCGTTTTTGTGCAGAATCAGAAGTTTAAACAATTCATTGCACGCAATTCCGGCAATTATGAATGCGATTGGAAAGATGACTATTTGGTAGCGGATTATGGAGGCGACATGCGAGGCTACCGATCCCAAATAGTAGGCTAGAATGAAAAGCATCAGATAGAAGGCCGTTAAGATATTTTGTCGAGGGAGGACAGATTTCTTTTTCAGACTCAATGATAGAAAGATGATGATAGAAGAGATAGCTATAATTGAAATTCCGAAAACCATCGGGTAAAGATTAGTCAGAAAAAAACCTAGGACAGTGCTGCTGGAAAAAGATGATTTTGGGGAAGCCAGGATGCTTTCGAAATCGAAATAGCGCATATTTAGATAGACATTGAGTATGGTCGCCAGGACAGACAGAATGAAAAGACTGGTTATAATAAGAAAAATAGCTCGTCTGAATTTTACAAAAAAATTAGCCACCGCACTCATTAGGAAGCTTTTGAAAATCAGCATATCAGCAACAATAAAGCTTAGCAACCCTGCAAAAAACGGCCAGATCGGTTCAAAAGCTTGGCTATAAATGGTTCCAAGCAGGATGCGGTCAGGTTTTTCCCAAACTGCCGGATAAAAGGTATAGAAAATTGCAAAAGAAAGCACAATTAGCAAGCCATAATCAATCAGATGCTTTTTAAAATAGGCGTAGAAAGTTTCTTTGGAATATTTCTCGTAATTGAAAATATATTCGGCAAAAATCAACATCAGGAAAAATAGATATAATATATTGGCGGTGTATTTGGTGAGAATTCCAAGGCCCAGAAAGAGAGCAGTTAAAAATAATGTTGATTTGCGAAGATTTTTCAGATAGAGCAGATAGGATGTGATGGCTAGTGACACAAAAATCCATAGAATTGAATCGGGGTTTATTATGCGAGCATTGCCGATTATGATCGGAGAAAGACCAATAAAAGCGATTGCTAAAAGCGCGCTGACTTGCCCGATTAGTTTTTTGAGAAGGATAAATATGATCGGTAGCATCAAAACAACGAAAAGCCAGATGGGGAAACGGAAGGCGTAATTGAATTTTACGATGGCATTTTCCGAAAGGATTTTATTATTGACCCAAGGCATATTTTTGAAACTTTTCGGATTTTCTTCAGATAGAAGTCCAGCACCGGATATGACTGCTATTGTGAGTCCAGGCTTATCGCTCACTCTAGCATTATACCAATCTTTTTCACCTACATTTTTCCAGAAATCCGGTATTCTGTCGAAAGTCCAAAGTGGCTCATCAACGACAGCTATTTTGCCTAGATTGTAATTGCCAAACCATAGCGATACGGACATTATGGCAAAAATTGCCAATATGATGGCAAATGTTTTTCCGCCTTCTTTTTTCTTGTCAATCTCAACGATTGATTCGTCGCTTTTTAGTCCTGTAATAACGGTGAATATTATCAGACATAGGAGATAGAACGCGCTGGCTATGCCGATGTATGGCGTGAGCCCGGTTGTTTCTTGCAGGCCATAGATAAAAATTATTTCGGTCGGGATATATAGGATTAGGATTTTTTTCAGAAGTTCTGTAAAATTAAATTTGTTTTGCTGCAATAAATAAGATCCAATTCCAATGACTGATATCGACAAATAAATAAAATAGAAAAGGTTGCAATCAACTGAATTGTTGAAAAGTTGAAAAATGTTTTCTTGCGCGGACAAAAACAAAAGAGAGTTGAGTGCTAATATAGCCGATAGGAACAGCATTAGCAGGTTTATTTTATTGCCTAAAAAACTTCTTAGTAGATTAGTCATGCCGGTTGATTTCTTATTGATTATGCAATATAATAGAAAAAACTTCTAGTACAGATAGTTTACTATAAATTGAATAAAAAATAAAGTGTTTAATCATCTCAAAAAATATGGATTTATCTACCTGATCGTGCTGATTTTTGTCGCGGGGGCTTTTCTGAGAGCTTATCATTTTTCCGATTGGCTGCATTTCGAGCTTGATCAATCGCGCGACGCTAAGGTTATTGATTTGGCCGTTGATTATGGCATCGGCAATCTGCCTCTCCTGGGTCCCAAGGCTGCCGGCTCATTCTTGCGGCTTGGACCAATTTTCTATTATTTTGAATATCTCGGCGCAAAAATTTTTGGAGGCACGCCGGCAGCGATGGCCAGTTTCAATTTGATTTTTTCTATCTTAGCAATCCCGCTTTTCTATCTATTTGTCCGCAGATTTTTTAGCAGAAGAATTTCCGTGGCGTTGCTTTCTATTTTTTCCATATCACTCTTTTTGATATTATATTCTCGTTTCGCCTGGAATCCGAATAGTTTGCCATTTTTCATCTTGCTCACTTTCTATGCGCTCCTGCGCATGGTTGATGCGGGAGAAAATAAAAAAGGCAGATGGGTCATCGTTGCCTCTGCTGCGCTGGCAATCACCACGCAGTTGCATTTCGTGGCTTTTTTAGCGATCCCGATTGTTGTGATAATTTTTCTTTTGCTGAAACGCCAGAAATTGAAATTTATCCACTGGATGGCGGCAATATTGATATTCATTTTTTTCTATATCCCGCCTATCATCAATGACATCAAGACTGGCGGGGCAAATATCAAAGAATTTAAAAAGGCCTTTATTGAGAAATCTGACCCAGATGGCAATAGCCTAGTGGAGAAAATAATACGAAATTATACTGAGAATGCTGTGGGCTATTTCTTGATTGCAACCAGCAGCCAAAAGGCGGAATTACCCAAACTTGATCAGAAAGGAAGATCTTTTGAGTTTAAATGCAACAAGGAATGCAAAGAAAATGCCTATCTTGGGACTGTGGCGCTAGCATTTTTTACATTAGGCATTTTAATGCTAGTGTTGAATCTGGCGGTCTTTTTAAAAACCAAGGCCTGCAGAAAAAAAGATTTCATTATGCTGGTATCTTTGTGGTTTGGCGTGTCTTTCGTCGTTTTTACGCCAATTGCATATGATTTTGCGCCAAGATTCTTTCTAATTATAGCTGCCTTACCTTTTATTTTTCTGGGATTTGTATTTAATTTAGTGGAAAATCTAATAACCAATAAAAAAGTTCTTTGGATATTTTTTAGCATATTACTTTTTGCTATTGCATGGTCTAACTTGTCAGCCGTCAAAGACAGATTTTATCAAATGAGCCGAGCCCCGTATCAAAATATTGAAGCAGAATCAGACCCGATTCTCAAAGAAGATTATCGCATAACGCTTGAACAGCAATATATCATCACGGACTATATGGAAACTATATATCAAGAAAATAATTATCCTGTCTATGTAAATAGCGAATCTTTTTATCGTCGAGCATTCATATATCACTTGAAGCAGCGGAATATTCCGAGTGATGATTTTCGCAATAATCAGATTAGCAAGATGGTGTATAATAATGGAAACTATTTTCTGATTCATCCAATAAATTCCAATTTAAATTCGAGAACTGAGAAATATTTGGAAAATTATCAAATAGTGGAACAAAGGTCTTTTGGCACTCTTGTTGCTATTCGCCTAACACCGAAAGGGTCTGCTATAAATGCTCGGGAACAGAAATTTGGATCTGAAAAAAAAGACCAAAGTGCGTTTGGCGTGCCAGTGCGCTGCCGCTGGAATGAAATTTTTTCCGAATGCAATCCGGATGAGCCGGAAGAAGGAGAATAATAATTATTTTTTTAAAAAAGATGTTAAATAAAAAAAACTTTTTTGCCATCCTATTTTTAATTGTTTTATTGGGTAGTTTCTTGCGCATATACAGATTGGGCGAAGTTTCTTTCGTGGCCGATGAATTTTTGGATGTGAACGCAAGTTATGGATATTTTAAGACCGGAGTTTGGCACGCTTGGGATTTTAATCTTGGAACTCCGGTTGAGAGAATAAATGATCCAAGTGATGAGCGGGCGTGGGGCTATCGTTGGCAAATAGCTCAGCTGTTTAGATTTTTTTCGCCGACCGAAACCACTGCGCGCGCTGTGAGCGTATTTTGGGGAATAGTATCAATGGGTGCGATATATTTGGTGGCAACTAGTTTTACTAAAAAACGCGCTGTCGGCCTTTTGAGCGCGATTTTATTTGCTTTGAGCATTTCCGGAATTATTATGGATCGCCATGTCAGGATGTATGCGATGTTTTTTCCAATCTTCCTGCTTTTTTCTTGGTCGGTATTTAAATTTTTAGAAGGCAAATATGAGGGCAATATCGCCTGGATAAAGAAAACTAATATTCAATATGGTTTGAATCCTGTGTATGTTATTCCGATGGCTGCGCTGGGTCTGTTGAGTTTCCATCTGCATCAACTGACAGCCAACATCGCTATCATCGTGCTGGCGTATGTAACAGTGAGGGCGGTGAGCACATATCGAAAAAGAAAGTCTTTTTGGAACAAATATTCTGCCATATTGGCGTCGGCTGCGGCAGGTTTTGTTTTGGCTGAAATTTTTGCAAAGCAATTCATGGATCAATTCTTGGGAACCCTGACTTTTTTCACGACTCATACCAGCTATCTGGACATAGTTTTGCGCGATTATAGCAATGTTTTTATTGCTGCCGCCTTTATACTGCTAGGCATATATTATCTAGCCAAAACGCGCTTTTTAGGCAAGGAGGCCTTGTGGCTTTCATTTTCGTTTATGTTGCCGTTATTTTTCGCGATTTTTATGTGGCGCAGAAATGTGGGTGAACAATATATATATTTCATCCAATCTTTCGAAATGATTTTGATTGCAACCGGAATTTATTCAGTGGCGATCTTTTTTCAGGACAGTCTGTTGAAATATAAAAAGAAACCGTTTTACATCACGATTATTCTCGCTATGCTGGTATTGCCGAATTATGGCTATTTCTTCGAAGAGAACAATATTTACCGCCAAACATCTCGCTCAGAAAATCCGAATTATCGCAGCGTCTTTGTTTATTTCAAAAAGCACAAAGCATCAAAGGATGTTTTAATCACCCGCGATTTTCGCAACTATTATTGGAGCGGAGAAAAAGTGAAGACCTATGACTTCGGCGGTGAGTTGTCAAAGAATAAATTTAGTTTGGAAGAGTTGCAAGAAATTATGCAGAAAAATCCGTCCGGCTGGTTTATTTATTCAGATAATGACAAGGATTATATTTCTGAAGCTGTGCAGAAATATGTCGAACAAAATTTAGAGAAGCTGAATGTGATTGCCGTGCGCGGCAGCATCAGTGTGTATCGCTGGGGCAATTAGGCGCCGGGCTCATTGCCGGAAAGTTCTTCGGCCACTTCTTCTTTTTTTCTCTTTTTCACCATGGACATGAAATATCCAACATCCTCTTTGGTAAGTCCTTTTGTGGCATAAAGAATAAGAATATAGATTGCAAAAACTATAAGGGCGGTCACAATGAACATATATTTTCCGGATGGCAAAATGATTGTCAACAGATAGGCGATTATGCCCGCGAAAAATACTTTAAGAAATTCAACGATTCGAATACCGGCATTGAAGTCTTTTTTAATAAAATATAACATTGCCAGCATGATGATGAAAGAAGTTATGGTTGTGGCATAAGCAGAGCCTAGGATGCCCATTTTTTGGATAAAAAAATAATTTAAAACCGTATTAATACCGAGCCCCAAAGCGGAAATTGCCATGGCCGTTTTGGTTTTAGCGGCGCCGTTCATCGCGAAACTCAGGACATAAAAAATTGTCAGGAATCCAACGCCATAAACTAAGACTGACATTGGGACTGCGCCGGCTAAATATTTTTTGCCATATAGCAATTGAAGTATTTGCTGGGAATATGCCGACATCAAAACAATCATTGGCACCAAAAGTATGAGCATAATGCGCAAGGCGTTATCGATGATGCTTTTGGCATTTTTGAGCTTGTTATTGGTGCTAGCCTTGGAAACCATTGGCAAGAGAAAAATTGTCATCGAATAAAAAATATAGTAGGGGATGCGTCCGACGGTCAGAGAGGCATTATAAACTCCTGTTAAAACATCATCATGTAAAAGTGCTTTGACCATATATAAATCAATGCTAATGAGCAACTCATATGCCAAGAAGAAAACAACAACTTGCCAGCCGTAATTAACTAATTTTCGCCAGTCAAAATTAAATTCAAGTGACTTATCGGCTCTTTGAATTGAATGGCGAAGCTCCTTGTCAATCTTTAATTTATCGATCAGGTACGCAATTACAAAAACAGAAAACGGAGCGATAACATAGCCGGAAATTGAGCCCTTGAGGCCGAAAATTAAGGCCAGACCGACGACAAAGCCAATGCGTAGGATTGATCGAACAGTTTTCAGGGTAGCTTGCGTGTTGAAGTTATGCAGTCCAGTGTAATATGAAAAATAAAAAGAAGCGGCGGCGAAAGCAGGTATAATTAAAGTGGAAAAACGGAAAAGAGGCGCAAGCGTTGGATCACCTAAGGCTCTGGATATCAGTCCGGATGAAAAATAGAAAATTAGAGTAATAACTCCGATTATTGCTGTTTGCAGGGTTATAGCTTGGTTTTTTATCTTTAAAACCATTCTGGGATTGGTTTCAAAAACTTCGCTGATATATTTGGCCATAGCTGTCGGTATTCCATTGCCGATGAGCACGATAACCATAGTTGTCAGCGTTACCACCAGGCCATAGCGGCCATAATCAGCCGGTCCAAGGATGCGACCCAAAATCGAGTGAATAATAAATCCGGAGAGATTGAAAAATATTTCCGAGACGGTCACCCAAAGAGCGGATTTAGCAATATTTGATTTCATGATTATTAGTTACCTGCCTACCGGCAGGCAGGCGAGTTACTGATTACTAGTTACTACATATCTAATTTCTTCAAAGACAATGTTCTTATCTTGATCAGCATTGATTGTTTGCATACCCCACTTTTCAATATTATCTCTAAAGAGATTGGTTTTAGTTCGTAAATAATCCAAGCCTTGTTCTGGTTTTCTTTCTCTTTCCATAATTTGCCTCGGCCTGATATCCATAAAAAAAGCGATATCTGGATGGATGATAAATTTTTCACAAGGCAGAGTTTCGTTTTTGTGAGATAAATATTTTATATTTATAATCGAATCATAGAAATAGCGGTCCGATAAAATATAGTCATAGCCAGTGTTACTTAACTTGCCGCGTAACAACTTAAAACGCCAAATGTCAATCAGTAGAAAAATTCGGCGCAGGATGATTTGCAAACAATTGGCTTGGGTTACTCCGGCATTTTTGCTTTTTGGAGCAGATTTGATATGGCACAGCCCTTTGATTTTGCAAATCAAGCAATATTTCTTCTTAAAGCCCATCAGCTTAGCAGCTAGTCCAAACTCAATGGCGTGAAAATAAAAAACCCGCTTTCCTTGCGATTCCAAATATTTCTGTAATAGTTTAACCTGAGTTGACTTGCCTGAGCCGTCAACTCCGGAAATGGTGATTAGTTTCATAAATGATATTAGTCGTTGTTAGATTCTTGAAAACTTGTTATAATTAGAGTAAATAATCACCTCTATAGAATACCAAAAATCGGCATAATATACAAATACAGGCCATACATCCGCCGCGGCGGACCAAACCATCGCTGCGAGGGCATCGCATAGCTGCACATTGTGAAATAAAATTCCTTCTTTTTATATAGGGGTAATAAGGTGTTTTTTATTTATATGCGGTGCGGTTGTTATGGTCTTTGAGCTTGTTGGCTCAAGAGTATTGGGGCCATACTTTGGAACATCCATCTTTGTTTGGACGGGCCTGATTGGCGTTATTCTAGGAAGTCTCAGTCTGGGCTATTATCTTGGCGGTAAAATGGCTGATAAAAAAGCGAACGCTAATCTGCTGGCCGTAATTATTTTCTTATCCGCTGTTTCTATCGGACTAACACTCTTCATCAAAGATTTTTTACTTATTTTTTTACAAACTAACATTTCAGATATACGAATGTCATCTATTCTTGCTTGTTTGATATTATTTTCACCAGCAAGTATTTTATTGGGCATAGTTTCTCCTTATGCTGTGAAGCTTAGATTGAGCAGTTTGAATACCTCAGGATCAATAGTTGGTAATCTTTATGCGGTTTCAACGGCTGGCAGCATATTCGGCACATTTTTGTCTGGATTTTATCTTATTCCGAGCTATGGCACGAATAAGTTGTTGATTATTCTAGCAACGACATTGATCGTTATTTCGTTATTAATTTCTGCAAAGCAGCTTGTTAAAATCAGGCTATCAATTTTTGTAGCCATGATACTTAGTTGGCTTGTACTCAATAGACTGACTTATTCAAATGAAAAAAATGGAGTGGTTGATATTGATACGGCCTATAATCGCGTCTGGATTTATAGTCATATCGATCCAAAGACAAATAAGATAGTTAGGCTGATGGGAATTAATAATGAAAACCATTCATCAATGTTTTTAGATAGTGATGAACTGGTTAATGATTATACTAAATACTATCATTTGGCGAAACATTTTAACCCCGAGTTTAAAAAACACTGATGCTAGGCGGCGCTGGATATTCATATCCCAAAAATTTTTTGCTTAAATATCCTGAAGCGAAAATGGACATAGTTGAAATTGATCCAATGGTGACTGAGCTTGCAAAAAAATATTTCAAACTGACAGATGATTCTAGGTTGACTATCTATCATGAAGATGGCAGGGTCTATTTGAACAAAACACAAGAAAGATATGATGTAATTTTCGGCGATGCTTTCAGTTCCCGTTATTCTTTGCCATATCAGCTAACAACAAGGGAGGCTGTTCAAAAAAAATATGACATACTCAATAACGGTGGGGTTGTTATTTTGAACATCATTTCGGCAATTGAGGGAGAGAAAGGCAAATTTTTGAGAGCAGAATATGCGACATACAAAAATATATTTCCAGAAGTCTATTTGTTTCCAGTGACGGATAAAAAAGATGCAAGCAGGGTGCAAAATTTAATACTAGTCGCCATAAAATCTAAAAAAGACCCAAGCGTTATCAGTGTTGATCAAGAATTAAATGAATTTTTACAACACTTATGGAGAAAAAAAATTAGTACAGATGTACCAATTCTAACTGACGACTATGTCCCAGTAGATTATTACATGAGTAAGGTAAGCTAGAAAGATCTATTTTTTGATTTCTTGATTATATTTGTATTGATTAAACAAAAAAGGCCACGGAAACTCTCGGAATGAGAGTGGTGACCTTTGGGCAGGCGAAAGAACGGTAGATGTTAGATGGGGGAAAGGCTCTTAATGTGTCGGATGCGATGAAATATTTTTCCGCATACACAGGTAGCAAAGACATATCCTTTTTCCGGGAGTAAGTCAAAATCTTTTTTGCTGACGATCACTTCATACTCTTGGTCACTTATTTCAATACATATTAAACCTGTTTGAGCAAAGACAGATTTAATTTTCTTGTCAATTATCCTACATAGAAATTCTTCTTTTTCTGAGTAAAATCGGGAAGTGCGGAATAATATCCACCAGAAAATTACTATCAAGACCGTCATAACTAAAAGTGAAATGCAATTAATCCTTCCCACGGGCCAATCATGCCACATTGCTTTAGTCATATTGATGATGTCTTGAACAAAAGAAATCATGATCAGCCTCCTTGTTGTTAAGGTTCTGGGTTTAGGTTTAATACATTAAAACGGCCACCGGCTGCATTTTGGCGACAGCTTTCACAATTTTGTTTTCCTCCATGCCAGTAATCACTTCTTCCACATCTTTGTAGTAGGCGCTGTCTTGCATGACGACGCCTTTAGATTTGGCGTTGAAAAGTTTAACTTGCCTTGCTTTCATTTTATCAAAAAGCCCATCTTTGTCTTCCGGAATATCAGTTTCTGGATTTTTTCGACGACCAGTGCCGTGGCTGGCGGAAAAGAAAGTCGATGAATTTTCGTCTGTGGCGGCGCAGATATAGGCTGGGGTGCTCATAGAGGAGGGAATAAAAACCGGCTCGCCAGTCTGGGAGAAAAGCGGGTGATTCATGCGGGCTGGGCCGTTAGCGCGCACCGTGCCGTTTCTGTGCGCCCACACATCT
>Ga0100389_1000562_pt1 | contig 29305 bp, 25 predicted proteins | sample CryGeymeta201513_FD_81537 | JGI IMG/M metagenome (GOLD analysis project Ga0100389, IMG submission 81537) | Groundwater microbial communities from Crystal Geyser aquifers in Utah, USA - Crystal Geyser metaG 2015-13 | ecosystem: Environmental > Aquatic > Deep subsurface > Groundwater | place: USA... | reverse complement strand
TCCTTTCTATATTATGAGTTTAATACCGATTGCAAATGAATTTGTTCTAAAATAAAATGATGGCGTCGTCATTATCGGTCTTCCAACAAGAATTAAATTATATTCCATAAAAAAATTTGCATGCTCCTTAAACACAAATTCATAATTTATTCCTAACTTTGTGCAAAACTCTTCTTTCGGTGCAAAGCCGAGGGTTATACCCAATTTTTTGAAAATTTTGAACTCTCCTGTAAAAAATAGCTCCCAATATGTCACTGTTTTCCCAGGACTTAACTCTTCACCGTAATATATATACGGTGGATAGCTATTGTTTTTTAATTCAACAAAAACCGGGACGAGTTCAAGTTTTAAATTAAAATTTTTACCAATTGCATATCCAACTCCGGTAAAAATTATTGGTTTTACTTTAAATCTCCCCTCTCCAAAATGAAGACCAGATGAAAAAGTAAAAAATAATTTACTTAACTCAATGCCCGGATATAATGATTGTAACATATAGAATGCTTCGCGTGTAAGATATGGATGAACGTCAGTCTGGTAAGGCAATAAAATTGATTGAAAAATTAGTAAAAACAAGTATATTTTTTTTTTCATAATAACTTCCTAAAATGAATATGCTACTGAAAAGGCAAATGGTAATGTCATGTGAAACCATCCCCCCGTTGTGATTGAAACATTGATTGAACTACTTTTAAATAATATTATTGGATAATCAATTTCGACAACAGTTGTAACCGCTGGATATGAAGCGAATACTACACATAAACCCAATCGAACTATTAATTGTCTGTTACTTATATCAAATTTATGACCATAATTAACACCTCCTAATATATAAACGTTTCTACCCTTTGAGTTTTCTTTCCATGCATACGCCGCTAAATAATATCCAAAATCAAAATAATTTTGAAAGTCGCCATTAGTGGAAACAGAAGTAAAAAGACCGGGCGACTCTGCAGGTTCAAAGTAAGGGAAGCAACCAAATCTTATTGATATTATTCGTTCGCTGCGCGTCGTATCTGTTATAATTTTGTTTTCGTTCTTACCAGCACTAAAACAAAATGAATGTGACAATATTAATACGACAAATACAACTTTAAGTAATTTCATTTTTATTCATCTTATTTTATTGTGCCCTTTACTATATACGACATATAACCATCTGTAGCTAAAAAGAAAACCGCATCTTCAAAAACTTCCACATCATAATAATGGAACCAGGGAAGTTCTTCAAAACGAAACCAATCAGTTCCATTATAATGCAAAACTCCGAAATCCTGATTTGCTAAAAATATATTCTTATTATTATTACCATTAAATTGTCCATAAATTCCACTTTTAATTGTTAGCCAGGAATTCCCATTTTTCTTTACAAACTTACCATCCATAATTCCATAGAGACTGCCATTTATATTTCTGAGAACTGTAGGAAAAGATATTCTATTATAATTGGTCGAGGTAATATTAGAGTCAATTAAGTTCCAAAAATTTCCATTAAAATGATACAAATATTCTGCTAAATAATGTCCGTTGCCTGGAATAAATTTCTCACTAGTTCCAGTTGCATATAATTCAACACTATTAAAATAAATGTCATTATTAATATAATCTAAGCTATATTTATAAAAATCAATATTTGCCTGGATATATGCTATATCAAGTAATGTTAAAGCTTGGTTTAATATAGTGCCAGATAAACCACCTGTTCCATTGGTTCTTTGGACAATATGTAATGCCAAAGGTATATGCTTTTGCACAAAAAATTCTATTACCTCAACTTCATTTATTAATCCGTATGGCGATGCCATTTCAAAGGTTGTATTTTCGGGTATTTTAGTACCGCATTCTTCCGTTTGAGCCGTTGCATTAAGGAGGAAGAAAGTAACAAACAAGAATAGTAATATTTGTTTCATTTTATTGATTCCTAAATTTTTGATTAATAAATTTAGGCTCCATCAAATTTAGCGGATGAAGCCTTTGTAAGACTATTCTTCTTGCCCGAAGTAAACCTTATGAATGGTTTTATCCGCTTAATATATAAAACATATACCCTCCATAAATTTATTTTAATAATATTGCCTTTATTGTTTTGGTCTGCCCATCTGTACTTAGATTTATCAGATATGTACCGCTGGGTAGGTTTGTTGCTTCGAATGAAACTGAATGATTACCCGCCTGTCTATATCCATAATCTAACACGGCTGTTTCTTGTCCTAGCATGTTGTATACTTTTACTGATACGAAGGCTGATTTAAATAAATTGAAATTAATTTTAGTGCGTGAGTTAAATGGATTAGGATAGTTTTGATATAATGTAAAATCACATGGGGATTCTACCCCTGCTTCTCTAACATTAACAAGAGACCCATACCCCACACCATTGATATATACACCCTCTAATACCTGGAAGCCATATGCATATGATGTTACACCAATACCTTTAGTAATTCTTGGCCAATATAGATCGACTAAGTTGACCCATAAAGTGTCATGTGGTATCACTGTAGTATCTACATAAACTTCTCTAAACTCGCGCCATTCTAAGTTTTGATTCAAAAGATTATTTGCATCAATTCCAATGTCGTAAATACCATAACCATAAAGATTTGCCTGCCACGGAAAAATTATTGTTCCCTTTGGAGAATAAAAATCATACCAGGTATATTCTTGATTTTCAAAATTTTCGTTGTAAATTTTTACAAAATAATTAGAATCCAACCTTTGATATTTCCTGTTTACTAATGAAAATATGAAATACTTGTATCCATTTGGCATTAATGTGTCACCAAGAATTTCGACAATACTATAACCATCACCGGGAGTATAATATTCCCATTTATCTCCTATGTGCAACGGATAGTAAACAGACGTATCAATCTGCGCGTAATTAATTACGGCAGTAAAAAAAATAAGCCCGTATATAGTTTTCATTTCTCCTCCATAAATTTATTTTAATAATATTGCTTCTATTGATTTGGTCTGCCCATCTGTACTTAAAGTTATCATATATGTGCCGCTGGGTAGGTTTGTTGCTTCGAATGCAACTGGATGATTGTCTTGACTTGTGGTATCCTTAGTTTGCAAAGTTTGCTCTCTGTGAAAAAGCAGGAATGTACACACTTCACCCAAAGATGATAACCTTTTTCTGTTAGTACTTTGTTAACTGCTGTATTGTTTCCGTTAGCTAACGGATGCTGTATTGCTAATTTGTATTTGTAAGTTTGATTTGGCAGCAGTCCTTCATCATAAAGAACTGTATCGATACTGCTGGAATTGAATGAATAGATAAGAGAGTCTTCCTTAAAAACTTGTGCGACTTTTATGTTGTCTGCTTTTAGTTTTATCCATGCTTCCGTGCATGAAGCATCTTCGGCTGCAAACTCAAGTCCGGCGGGGGAGTTCTCTGGTTCCGAGGGATTGCACGAGAGGAAAAGAAGTCCGGTAAAAAAAACAAACAGAGAAATAATTTTGTTTATAGGCATAACAATAGAAACCTTTTTCTTTAAGAAAATAATTAAGAATAGTAACATAGAAAAGTAACCCGGAACAGCAGCGCGTAAATTAAATTTTTTCACAGCCGTTCCCTCGAAACTTACAACTTATATTTTTACTCTCTAACATCATTAGCGGCTCCCATAAATTGTTTCTGCAAATTTATAAAAAAAAAAACGGAAAGATGCAAATGTTTTTTAATTTATTGGTAAATAAATAAAAGGCATAGCTGCATGTTTTGATGAGCGCATGGGAAGTGAGAGGATGAGGGAGTGTTAGTGAGTTTGAAAAGCATTGAATAGTATAATTGGTTAACCGTGCGCTAAAGGACTATCTATTTATTTCTTGTTTTTGCTCCTAAGGCGGCAGCTTTATACAATTATGTTTTATAAACAAAAAATAACTAATAGAGCTTGATTTTTACTTTGTATTAATATCTATTCTAAATATTTTTAGAGTGATGAGAATTTCAAAAAGAAAAATAAGCGAAACAGCATTTATATTTTTTTTGCTTATCGTGTTTGTTAATTCCGGATGCGAAAGACTGATTTCGGTTGATGTAACCGATGATGGACTTCCGCCTGCTGTTCCATCCGGAGTCCAAATTCTTTATGCCGGCGAAGGTGAGATTTACATCGATTGGCTGCCAAATGTTGAGCCGGATTTAAAAGAATACCTGGTTTTCCGAAGAACTAATAAAACAAATTTTATTCAGATCGATCGCACGAAGAACTCAAGTTATTGGGACGATTCATTAAGCTACAACGATATTTATTATTACAAAATTGCCGCCGTAGATAATTACGGAAGGCAAAGTGAACTTTCAACAGAAGTTTATGCCGAACCTAAGAATTATAAACCCCCGCGGGAACCAAGGTTTTTAACGATTAACGGTCGAAACTGGGAAGGGAGTAGATCTGTTTATATCTCCTGGCAGCCCAACATCGAAACAGACGTAGAGGGATATTTTATTTATAGAGATACTATTGCCGGCTTTTTAGCAGACAGTTCAAAATTTATCTCCTTCTCTCACCCTGCTTTTTATGATGATACTTCTGCAAAGGATTTTTATACATATTACTATTATAAAGTAAAAGCTGTTGACCGCGGAGGATTAACAAGTAAAGAGAGCGGAGAAGTTTTTGACTATATATTAGAAATACCAAAACAAATTTTCCCGGCTGATGCTTCTACAATAGATTATTTTCTTTATTTTGAAATTAAAACTATTTCAGTTCCGGCAGATTACGAAATCGTTTTACAAAACAACCCCTTTTATGGTGAAGTTTGGCGCAAAAGAATTTCCGTCAGCAGTATTAATGATACTCTCCGAATTCAGTTTGATTCTTATATAATGGATTTATCAAGCACATATTATTGGCGTGTTATTACTTATTCTCAAAACAACAGTTTGCCGAATAGTATTTCGCAGCTATACTCCTTTAACTTTAAATAAACATATTGAAAAAATATTTATTAATAATATTTGTTTTTATTGCTTACCTCGCTTTCGGGCAAATCCGAAGTGACAGCCTCGAATATGTACTTACTGAAAGTGCTTTTAATAGGTTAAATTCCCGTTTTGATAAACAGCTAAATACCTACTCATTAAACACATTCTTATTCGTACAACAGAAATTTGAAAATGTTTTTTTTACTCTCGGAGAGCAGTACAATTCGACATTAATAAAATCAACCGATCGAAGCCAGCGGGACGAACAGCGCTTTTCATTAACTGCCGGTTATGAGTTTACTCCAAACTTTAATATTGGTTTTGGCGCTCATAATAATATTTATTCCAATAACCGCCGGATAGAAATTAATGAAGCGTCCAATTCGGATATAACTATTCTTCCGCAGTACAAACCGCATCCTAAGATTATTATAACACCGTTTTTCGGTTATTCAAACAATAGGCAAATCGGAGAAAATGATTACGGTTATCTATACGGGAGTGAAGGATTAATTAATAATCTTGATATTTCTGATTTTATTATTTACAGCGAAATCAAATTTAAAAATGAGGATGTTTTCCCTCGAAGTAACAAAAATCGTTATGCAAACTTTTTACTTACCAATAATTTTTCACCCGATGTTAATAATGTAATTAACATTGTTTATCAGTTAAACAGAAAAGATTTTTATTACCAGGCTGACTCACTAACTTCAAAATATTACGACATCACAAACAACATTCAAAGCAGAAATGAAACAAATTATGTATTGCAGGATAGGCTTCAGTACAATGAATTTCTGGGGATATTCTATCTCGATTTGCTCGGGAAAGTTGGCTGGAGAAAAATCGACAGAGATACGCGCTATAAAAATTTTGAGAATATTTCTACTGCGATTTTCGATACCAGAATCGAAGAACTAAAATTCGAATTTGAATCCATCGCATCTTACAATTCGGAATCATTTTCAGGCGCTTTAAGATTTATTCTTTCCGAGAGAGACGAGAAAAATATCGCAAAAGATATTAGTGAAGTAAGTGATGTCTTTTATGAACAGCGAAACGACCAGGAAAAAAGAAAAAATAACAATTCAGTTCGTGCATCGCTTTCGCTTTCGGGACTTTATAAAATTACTAAAAACGATATCCTCTCTTTCAGCCTATTTCAAAACAAATTAAAATACGATACGCCAAGCGCCGAAAATTTTGACGACCGTGATGAGCTTTTGTCTATTGCCGGAATACGATATACAAGGGTATTTAGCCCCTTTTTTGAAAGTTTTATAACTGCTGAAGGAACTTTCAATCATACTGTGTATGTTTTCGCAGAAAAAAGTTCGAACAATAATTTAAACCGGACTATACGACTGACCGCTGGCGGCATCTACCGTGGAAAAAATATTTCATCTTTAAATTTATTCGAGGTTTCAGCAAATTATACGGTTTATGATTTTGAAGATTTGAACCCTAATTACAAAAGTTTTTCATTCAGGCAATACACAGCAACAGATTCGACAACAATAAAGTTAACTAAGAAATTAAATCTTAATCTTTACGGATATATAAAACTTTCTGAACAGGGCGATTTTAAATGGAGTGCATTTACAATTCGCCCTACGAGATATTTAAAAGAAATTTTTGCCGAGCCTAAACTTTCAGTGCGTTATAACGATATTATTTTAGCTTCCGGAGTTCGTTTTTTTTCATTATTGACCTTTAATTATAAAAAAACCGAGAAAATACTTGACACAGAATATGTGAGCAGCGGTCCGGTAGCCGAAATAATTGTTAGTGCCCGTAATAATCTGCTCGTAAAACTTTACGGCTGGTATGAATTTATAAGATTGACGGGGAATAACAAGAAAGAGCAGACAAATTTCTCTTTGCAAGTGTTTTGGAATTTCTAAATTGAAAAGAGATTTTTTTTTAGTATATTTTCTAACAAAAATGGAATTTAATTGGCGCAGCAAAATTATTCTGTAGAAATTGAGAGCGATCCTAACAATCTTATTACCGTAGAAGAGTTTGTAAACTATTTCGCAACGGATTTGAACGTAAACCCTGAAAAACTTCCGGGACTTCTTCTTTCGGTAACTGAAGCTGTTACCAATGCCATTATTCATGCTAATAAAAGCAATCGCGAAAAACTAGTTAAGATTAGTGCCTCAAAAGAGAACAATCAACTAATTGTTTGTATCAAGGATGAAGGACGGGGTTTCGATCCTTCGGCTATTCCCGACCCGACCGAACCGGAAAATTTATTAAAAGATTCCGGACGCGGACTATATTTAATGCGCATATACATGGATGAGCTCAAATTTAATGTAACGCCTGACGGGACCGAAACTATTCTTGTCTTAAACCTTGAATAAGGTTTTTAACTATATTCAATTTGGAGTGATCTTTTAAAACGATATTCTCCGTTATGCTTTAGCTTATTTATCTTTCAGAATTACCTTTTCTTATCCCGTCAGGGGAAAAATCAAAAATCTTCTTAATAATCTGTATTTAAAAATTGCATCTCCGTCTCTTATAAATTATTTTTGCTAACAATTAATCTCGAGAAACTATTTCTAATTAAATTTTGGAGTATTTATGGCAAGAAAAAAAATAGCGCTGATTGGCGGAGGTCAAATCGGGGGTGTGTTGGCACAATTAATTGCATTAAAACAGCTTGGCGATGTTGTGCTGTTCGACGTAGTTGAAGATATGCCCCAGGGTAAAACTCTTGATATTGCTGAAGCGGCTCGTGTTGATGGATTTGATGTTCGCGTTACCGGAACCAACAGCTACAGTGATATTAAAGGTTCAGACATTGTCATCGTTACTGCAGGGCTGCCACGCAAACCCGGTATGAGCAGAGATGACCTGTTAGTTACAAACGCAAAAATCATGAAGGCTGTTGCTGAAGGTGTTAGAGACAATACACCTAATGCAATTGTAATTATCATCTCAAACCCGCTTGATGCGATGGTTACATTGTTTAAAAAAATCAGCGGCTTTCCAACTAACAGAGTCCTGGGGCAGGCTGGTGTTCTCGATTCATCACGCTTTGCAACTTTTATTGCTTGGGAGCTTGGTGTTTCCGTTAAAGACGTTAATGCGATGGTACTTGGCGGACACGGTGATACGATGGTTCCGCTTGTGCGTTATGCAAACGTAAACGGCATTCCGGCAATGGAACTTATTGAACGCAAATATAATGACAAAGCAAAAGCCAAAGAAGTTATGGCGGCAATGGTAGAACGTACTAAAATGGCTGGCGGCGAAGTTGTAAAACTTCTTAAAACCGGTTCTGCTTTTTACTCTCCTGCTGCATCAGCCATTGCGATGACGGAAGCCATTATTTATGATGAAAAAAGAGTACTGCCAACATGCGCATACCTTAACGGCGAATTTAATATCAAAGGTTATTACGTCGGTGTACCTGCGGTACTTGGTGCCAAAGGTGTAGAAAAGATACTGGAACTTTCTCTAAATGAAGAAGAACAGGCTGCTCTGGATCACTCGGTCAGTGCAGTAAAGAACCTTGTTGAAGATATGGAAAGACTCGGTTTCTAACTACATTTCTGGAGGCTGTTTCATCAATTATTTGAAGCAGCCTCTTTCTCATCCGGTACATTTGAAAATTGAAGAGTTATTTTAGCTGATTTTGGAGTTTTGTAAAAATTATTGGAGTATCAATGAGTTCATTGTCTGAAGATTTACAAAAAACAAAAAGTGATATTCAACAGTTCAGAGATATTACTTCACGTGTATTAAACTATATCCCGGATGTTTTGGATGAAGAAACAGAATTCATTGGTTATCAAATATGTTCTTCAAATATTGCCGGGACAAGAAAATCTATCCGTCCATTTAGAAATGATTTATTCATTCGAAGTGTAAATATATTTAATGACAGATACGGCAGTTTTGAAGAAATTATTAATCGATTAAAAAATGAAGAAAGAGAATTTACCCAAGATGAATATCACCTGGTTGATAGTGTAGTATATACAATTCAACAAGCTATGGGAATTGGTCTTGATTTAATGGTGCAATCAAATAGTGCAAGAAAACACGTTGGTAATCGATTCGAAGAACTTATTAGAACTTTATTGAGCAATTTAGAAATCTCAATAAAAAAAGTTGTTTTAAGTATTCCTTATGAAACAGACGAAGGTAATAAATATTATCGTTGTGAAACTGATGTCATAATTTCTCCTTTTGAAAGCGTTAAGTCAGATGCCACCAGTATAAATCAGAATGAAATAGTTGTTTCTCTCAAAACAACAACAAAAGACCGAATGCCAAAAATATTTATTGACAAAGTTCTAATGGAGCGTTTTGTAGGGCATCCTGTTCGGGTTGTTGGCATATCACAGAATGATATTCAACGAAAAGAAGATACTGGAGAAATTAAAATAAGCTCTACTTTTGTTTCAAATCTATTTATGGTTTATACTCGTTTTTTGGCTCAACTAGAGGGTTACTATTATCTCGATTTACCATCAAAAGCATTAGAACGTCCATTTAATCAACACATCTTTACATTTTCAAAATTCTTGCTGAAAGATGTTTGGAAAATGTTAAATCCTTAGTTTTTGTCTTCGCTGGATCGCTTCGATTTCATCTTTGCCTGAAGCTATCCTTAAAATATGTTCCTTGTTTGTCATTCTTTCTTTGATAATTTGACAATATTCAAGGTTGTTTTCGGTTCCTAACCATTTTCTATAGAAAGCTTCAGATACTGCATAAGTAGTTCCAGAACCTCCAAAAGGATCAACAATAAGATGTCCCGGATTAGATGAGGCGAGTACAATTCTTTTTATTAATTCAACTGGTTTTTGAGTTGTGTGTTCTGTCCTTTCCCAAGATCCATTTGATAAAGTGGGTATTTCAAAAACATCTTTGGGTTTGGCACCCAATGGATTGGGTTCCCAAATATATTCTTTACCATTTCCGTTATTATATTGCGAAGTTTCTGCTTGTGGTCTTGTTGGATATTTAAGAGTATGAGCATTATAAGGTATTCTTGCTTCATCTATATTGAAAATAAAATTTTTGCTTTTTCTAAAATGAAGAATGCTTTCGTGTGACCTTCCCCAATCATTTCCAAGATTAGCTTTATTTCTATAATGCCACACAAGCCATTTGCAGCCTGAAAACAAATAACTCGCCGCCCATTTAACATCAGCAAGAATTTCCGAAAATCCACAAACATAAAGGGAACCGTGAGGTTTTAAAACCCTTTGAGCTTCTTGAATCCAAAGGATACTCCATTCAACATATTGTTTCTGTGACTGAAATGTATCCCATTCAGCTTTTTTAATATTATATGGGGGGTCTGCAAAAATTAAATCAACGGATTCATTTTCCAATGATTTTAAAAATTGTATCGCATCAATGTTATAAAGTGAACCAAAATCATTTTGATAAAATGGTTGAGGCAGTTTCTTTGCTTTCTTTTCGGCATAAAATTCTAGTTGAAGTTCTTTTACAAGTTGATTAACTTTTGATGAAGGATATACTCTGTACTTATTTATGGGATGCCTTGTTGAATTGAATTTTCCACTTCTATCCCATCGCCTAAGAGTTTCTTTATTTACGCCAATAATTTCAGCCGCTTCGCTTAAAGTATAAAATTTTTCCATTATGAAGTTCCGAATATGTTAGACAGCCTTATACAACCATACGCAAATATGAGAAATATTTTAAATAAGTCAAGTTAAATTTAAAAACCCGACCAATAAATAAATCAAGTTGCCAGCAGATTTGGCCTGTTAGGTATTTTTTTATCACTCAGCTTCACAAAAGCAAAAGAATTTTGAAGCAATTCGCAGTAGCGGATCGCTTAATAAATCCAATTTAGCTTTTACATTTATTGAATGAAACAGAGTTCGCCTACATTTTTACGTTAGGCAATTTAATTATTCCCAAATTGATCGGTTCTTCCTATAACGTCTAATTTTGAATGTCGTCTATTCTTTAGGCAGCAGTCAAGAGCCTGTGTGAAAATCCTTAGCCCATCCCGCCAAAGCGTAATGGGAAAATAAATCGAAAACGAACAATTAGTAACCGTTTTAAAGGTTCTTATTGAATATTATCACAAGCTCTCAAGCTACGGCTTATCGGCAACTCTGCCACATTTTTTAAAAAAAATTCACAAAACAACTTCAACTAAATCTAAAAAGTTTTTCTCTTTAACAAAATAATTTTCGATTATATCTACTGATTTTCTCTGTCCTTCCCATGCAAATAGTTTTTTTGCTTCCTTAGATGATACCCACTTATACTCGCAATGTTCTTCACTTATTTTAACGGAGCAACTGCTGCTGAGTTGGGCAGCAAATACAGGCAGAAGTGAAATACAATCATCCGCTTGCGAGTAAAAGGAATTGATGTTTGGAACAACCCACAATTTCTTTGGAATCAATCCTGTTTCTTCTTTAATCTCCCTAATTGCAGTTTCATAAGCTTTTTCTCCACACTCAATTTTCCCGGTTACCATTTGCCACAATCCCGGGAATATTTCATTCTCACTTCTTTTCAAAATTAAGTATTTAAGATCGCCATCAACAATTTTGAAAAGATGTACTTCAACCATTTCCAATTTTATTTCCATATCACCTTTCTAAAAATATGCTCTCACTTCCGCTCGCGCGTTGTGAATTACTTGACTTCCCTGCTGAACTCTGCCATCATAGTTTAAAGTTGACTGCAGATTGTTCGATATTCTATAATCAAAATTTAAACGCCAAAAATAATTTTTCCCTATAGCATTTCCGGATGTTAATTCAAATGGAAGAAAATTCTCGGTTGTGTTTGATGTTAATTCGTTTCTTTCAATTTCTGCTCGCAGTCTTCCTTTGCCAAGAAATGAAAGATTGAACCTAAACGTAAGCGAATTAATATCTATAATTGTTGGTTGTTCCGGCAGTTCATCAGTACTTCTGCCGGCTTTTATTTTAAAGCCTACTTCGATATTCCTCTCCGGTCTGTATGAAAAATCTGTAACTACATTGTTGCTCGTAATCATTCTTTTTCTGTTTGATGAAATTGGCGCGCCCACATTATCGGTCTGACTAATAAGATCAGTCTGATTACTTATCTCCTCAACCATTTTAAATCTTATCCTCATACTTCGTTCGCGCTGATATGCACGCTCAATTCCTCCGCTGAATTGATTTAAACTTCTTCTTTGTGTGTAGCGAAAACGAAATGACAACCCGGGATCATTCTCCCAGAAAAAGACATCATGCTGAACATAATTAAAACCGCGAATTGTTTTATCGGGATTTTGAAACGCGCTGAAGTTTAACAGATAGATTTTTTTATAATCCTCTTCCTGGCTGTTTTCTTCAATCCGCCAGATAGTTTCAGTTGAAAGTGGATTTAATAAAATTCCGGGCAGGCTATTTTCATCAAAAAAAGACTCATAATCAATTTTCCACCGCGTACTTGTTTTTAAATCTATAACCGGAAAAAGTTTATCCGATGGAATTGTAACCTGAATAAAATCACCATCGTAAAGCGCCGGTTCATATTCGTTTTCATCCGCCACGCCGTTAGTATTTAAATCTCCCTTATAAATGAAATTACCCGTGCCTTTTTCAACACGGATGAAAACACGTTCGAGCTTTGCAGATTTTTGTGTTGATACTTCGTAGAAAAAGTCACCGTCCACTTGCTGTAAAGGCTTAAAACGATTTTGCGAACGGATTAGTATTGTTTCTGAGTTTAACTGTCCAAGCAGTTTAAAAGTATCGGTATATTTTTTTTTTCGTAATATTAAACTTACTTTTGAGTTTACCTGGCGAATGCCGGTGTAATCAAGTTCGTAATATTGTGTGATAGAGCGTGCCTCCTTTATCATCTCCCCGGCTAACGGAAGATAATCGTCCCTCAAAGAATATTTTGCAGAAGCTGCGAGTCCATAAAAATCAACAAGGGCAATTATAGGATTTATCTCAGTAAATTTTAACGAGCCGTTAATTAAAGAATCTTGATTAACTCTAGTATCTTTTTTATCCTCGGCTATGAACTCAATCCCCGGTTTTAAATTCCCTATTTTATAGAAGGCAGAACCCTTCTGTCTTAACCATGTACTTTTTAATGAAAGATTTTTTGAATCGACATAATCGAAATTATAATTAACCGAATATCCTTCGCCGCCATTTAACAGAAAAATATTATTGTATCTGTTTGATTTAAACGATTCTCCTTTGCGTAAAAATCCTAAAGATGAATTGATTATCATTCTGTCTATCGGAATCAAATTAACGGTTAGTTCACGAAGTGATTCGCTTTCTAATTTCTCAGAGGATGCTAAATTATAATCACGGTCAAATTCAACTGTGTTAAATCTATCCGGCGCCGTAAAGCGGGAATTAATGAACCTGTCTCTATATGAAATACCGGCTTTTCCAAGATTCAAATTGCCAACAACTATTTGTTTGGGATTTAATTTCAAAAATATATTCGATGCATAACCATAATTATCTTCATCATCGAGTGAAGAAAAACGATTTTTATCCCACAAACTTCCGGCGTATTCAACCGACAAATAAACATCTTCAAAAGGTCTGAAGTCCAACATTAAATTGCCTAATTGTTTTAACTCCGGCAGAGGGAGAAAAATTATAGGCAGGTAACTCCCGAAGTTTTTTCCGACAAATTTAAAATTACCAATGCTCTCACGAATGTAATCGCCTTTGCCATCCCCGACAAAAGTAAATTGCACATTGTATTTTGCCTCCACTGTGCCGGGTGAATATTGGTAATAAGTAAATGACTCACCGTTGAGAGTTGTATCAATGGCAAAATAAGTTCCAAATACTCTGCCCAAAGAATCAGGCTGTGCAAGAGAAACGCCGCTGCGGGCTGCTTTAGTTCTGTCATCTCCTGACGCAGCGAGAATGTTTTTATCGGCATCATTTAATAAAATATCAATCGGCGCATCCTGGTCGTCCCCCTCGCGCAAATATTGCACTTTGATTCCGAGCTTATCATTAAATAAATTCGTTTGAATTCCGCCGGCAAATAGATTACGCGAGTATTTTCTGTCAGTATATTGAAACTCAACTAAAATTCTGCTTGATGAAGTGATAAGTCTATTCGGTGTAAATGTCACTTCTGCGTTTGCGTATTCAATTACGTAATCATTTCCTTCGCCCCGTTTCAATTCTATACCATCTAAAAATACTTGCTCGGTTCCGGCGATAATTATAATATCCCTTTCGCTATTTACTCCGTTCAATCTATACGGACCCTGCACGCCGTCCTGCCCTATCAAATTATTTGTATTAAATTTTCCTTTGGAAGCCGCAACTGAGAAATATGCCGATTGATTTTCATAATTGAATTCGCCGAGCAGCCCTTGTAATTTTCTGTCGATAACACCAAACTCGCCAACTCTTTTATTCAATTCATAGTCGCCAAAAGTGCCGGTTGCATTGGGATGTTTTATTTGAATAAATACTTTGTCAAGTTCTTCAAGCTTTTCAGTGTTACCTTCCGGCTGGATGGGAGAATTTTCATCGGTTAAGGCAGCAACAATTTCAATATCTTCGGATAGCTTGCCGGACAACTGTAATCGAAGTCCGCTATTTAATGTAAAATCTTTTGTAGTTCCAACTGAAAATCCGCGCACTATTGTTCCGCTTTTTTCAATACCGGCGCCGAAAATTGATTCACTTGTTAATGATTCAGATTGTGTGCGTGCTATTCGAACGGTATCCTTGAATATATCGTCATAAATTAGACTTAAAGTCCGGCGCTTATACTCTTTATGAAGACTTAAATTTACAGATTGATAAGTAACTATAAGTGAATCGAAAATTGAATAGGGCAGCGAATCTGAAAGTGAGAATTGCGCTTTTGCATAATCAAATGTGAAATCTCCTTTTTTTAGTACTGAATCACGAAGCAGAATAGTCTCAGTAAATGGTAAAATGTTAACCTGTGAGATTTTATAAAGGTTCTGAAAATTTATTGGAATAGTATCAACAATCGTTACAGCATTATACTTCGACTGCGCCATTATTGGGAGCGAATTAATGACGAGCAGAATCAATAGAGAATTTAGAAGCCTGAATTTCAATAGCCGATGAAAATTATTTGATTGAACAAATCTATCTTTACTTAGCGGATTTATCAAGTCCAATTAAAAAGAAAATTTATATGGGATCATATCTCAAATGCGCATCATCTACATACAACTTTTAACCGGATTGAAATTTGCACACCCGAAATTGAAAAAAGAAGATATACCAAAACGGGCAGTTAAAATTTGATAATCTATCTTTACTATCCAAAAGATAAGATTGCGATAAATAAAAATTAATTCGATATTAATATTTGTAACGAAAATATTTTTGGAAAGAAAGTACAACTTCATATTATTAAAATTGGAGAGAAATGGAAGCAAGAGAAACGAAACAAACCGTAAACCCATTTGAGAAACTTATTGGGGCAAAAAAACTTGCTGAGAGTAGAAAGGACCCGTTGAGCGAGGTTTGTTTCCTCGCAACAACCCAATATGATAAAAGTCCGCACGTAAGTGCTATGCAGCTCCACGAACATGTTCAATCGGCATTGGATCACAAACTCCGGCAGAGTGATTGTAGATAAGATATTTTTGAAAATCTTACCCGATCAGATCATCGCGAGTGCGATCCTTGACAGATAGCACACAATGCACATCAAATAATTATCACCGGCGAGTCATTTAGAAGACAGCATAATCTTAAAAATCAAAATCGGTAAGGAGTCATTTTTTATGAAAAAATAGAATCGCTATATTTGCAATAAAGGTGGGGAATCTTGTGAACCTAAAACTGAGGAATTATGTCGCTGTTGACATTTTGTGCTTTAATACAATTTAATTTCCCATCAATTAGGTTGATTACAAATGTACCAAGATCATCTTTGATTGAGATTGAATCTGTGGACACAAATTTGATTTCACATAAGTAATCATTAGGATCATCAATATATGATACATGCCAAACAACAAAATACTTATTTTTCTTTTTATCGTACCCAAGAATATTGTAATGATGGTATCCCCAATCAGATGCATAGAAGAAAGATTTAATAACAAATTTTTCATTCGAAATATTACCAATTTCATTATCACTCCAAATATCAAATATATTTTCAGCATAGTAAAAAAACTTTATTTCCGATTCCTCTTCACCGCAGTTCTCGACTAGATAAAGAATTTCTTTGTTTTCAAGATCCCATTTTTTGATGTGGTTCTTAGGATGATTTATGTCCAAATCCTCTGCTGAAGGTCTATAAATAAGATTAGAATTTGCAATTTTGTTTTCAAGATATTCTAAAATTTTTATTTTACTCTTTAACTCATTTGTGATTGGAGTATATAACTGATCAATAGAACCTATAACTCCCATATAAGTAATAGAATAATGTACGTCAACATCATCTAATGATACTAGATGAAAAGTTATTGATCCATGCCTATTTCCAGAGTCCTCGCTAACAAAATAAATATGCTGGATCGAATCTATGAGTACCCAATCTACTTCATGTATTCCAGGTATTGGCTTTTCGAACTTAAAATGTTCTTGCCAAGTTTTAGCAAAGGACTTAAAACAATATAAATAATCCCTATCTTGAGCCGCGAAATAATCTTTAAACTTGGAAAGATAGATTGTGTCAGGTTTTGCTTTAAAATAATTAATAAATATTGAAGTGGCTTGTTCATAATTAAGTTGTGAAACATCTATCCTTTCTGAATTAGAACATGAAAAAAACAATGACGTTAAAACTAAAAAGTACAGATTAGGTTGAAGGTTAATATAGTTTTTCATAAAGATGATAAATCTATGATTTAATTTTTGATAAAGATATTTTTTCAGATTGTTCACCAGGGACAATAATAGCATAAACATTATTTTTAGATAAAACAAGCTGGTTTACATCAATTTGTTCGAATGAAATTCCCTTATACCATTCATCTATTTCCTTCTTTAAAATAAGTGTCTGACAAAAATATAATGCTATTCCAATGAAATTTTCATTTTTATAAGTAGTAAGGCATTCTGTTAATTTTACAATATCGCTTTTAAAGCCTGCAGTTCTATCCATACCGATTTTATGTGAACCAAGTTTTATCTCAATTGCCATAAAAACAGGTTGATTATAAAAATCTTTTTCTTTTTGATAACTGAGAAATGCTATATCAAATTTTTTATAGTATGGATATTCTGCTTTAATTATTGAGGAGTTTACCGATGATTTTCTAATTTCTTTAGAGTAGGTTAATGTTGGAAATTCAGAGCTAATATTTACTTTTGATTTTAATTTCGTTAATAAAAATGCTCTCAAATCTTCTTCATAAAAATATTCAAAGGGATTTATACAAAAATTTTGTATAAATTCAATCAAGGATTGCTCAACTTCTTTAATTGTTGTTTCTCTATTATTCAAAACAAATATACCTTAATAATTTTTATTTAGTAAATACTTCGTTTTACTCAAGTATAAAATAATAAAAAGTTTTGGCTCATCATAATAATGCGTACCTGGTTTGATGTAAGGCTAAAATTTTCAGCTTAAAGAAATAGTTATCTCTATAGCCATATGCTCTGCTTTTAGGACTTTGATTTTAATATTAACACCCATTCATTCTTTACCTGGTCGTACCAAAAATCTTTGGGCGATGAATTACCTTTGGAAACAATTCTTTCCAATTTTATATTATCGTTGCTTAGAAGAGTTTCAAAAACTTCAAGTGTTAAATCTTCGGGGAGAGCCGTAAAAATATTTTTAACTTTCGGATTCATTTATTCATAACGCAATGCTTCAATTGGATCCAGATTGGCAGCTTTGAAAGCTGGGTAAGTTCCAAAAATTACTCCAACAAGAACGCAAAGGAACAAACCTATTAACACCCAATCTATTGGAACGGCAGCAGGTGCGTTTAACGCTGCGCCTGCTAAATTTCCAACCCCTACGCCGAGTAAAATACCTATAAACCCGCCCATTAAACATAAGACGACGGCTTCAATTAAGAACTGCATAAGGATCGTTTTTTTTCTTGCTCCAATCGCTTTTCTAATTCCAATCTCTTTAGTTCTTTCCGTTACTGAGACAAGCATAATATTCATTATTCCAACCCCGGCAGCAATTAAAGCGATTATCGAAACAACCATAGCGCCTATTTTTACTCCTCCGGTTATGTCGTTAATCTGCCCCATTAAAGATTCATTGCTAAAAATATTAAAGTCATTTTCCGCACCCGGTTCAACCTTTCGAATTGTACGCATTGCGCCAATTGCCGCTTCAATAACTTCATCGTAATCTTCTTCACTGTGGGACATTACTGTAATATCAACGCTTCGGGTTCTCTTCCCGTAAATTGATTGAAATGTAGTTAATGGAAGCGCAACGTATGTATCAAAACTTTGTCCGAACATTCCCGGCTGCTTTTCAAAAATTCCAACAACTTGAAGTTCAACATTATCCAATCTTATTTTTTTATCGATAGGATCAATACCGGCAAAAAGTTTTTCTTCAACATCGGGTCCAAGTACGCATACATTGCGGGAATAATCTACATCGGTTTCCTGAATACCTCTTCCTTCTTTTATTGTTAGATTGCTCGTCTGCATAACTGCTGCGGTTACGCCGGTAGCATAAATATTCGGATTAGTTTCTTTACTCCGGTATTTTATAACTCTTCCCCCCATTTCCTGGTCAGCAGCTACATATTTTGCTTGAGGCAACATTTCTTGTAAACGAAAAAAATCTTCAAGAGTAATATCTTTTCTGTTACGATATTTCTCCCATTCGCCATGCCCTCCGGTTCTGATTGGCGGAAATTTTTGAATTTGAAAAGTGTTTTTACTTAGAAAAGAAACTCCTTCTTCTATTGATGTTTGAAGCATAGTCAATATCGTCATTATGACTATAATAGAAAATATACCAACAACAACGCCAAGTATAGTTAGTGATGTTCTTAGGCGATTATTCTTTAAAGACTGTAAAGACATTAAAAAAATCTGACTAAACTGCATGAGTGTACCTTTACGTTCAAGTAAATAGAAGTAGTTCAAAAATAAAAAACCCCACAATAAAAAGCGGGGTTTTCTTTAATAAATTTTAATTTCTTTTAAAACAGATATTATTCATATCTAAGCGCTTCAATAGGATCAAGGTTAGCCGCTTTGTACGCCGGATAAGTTCCGAAAATTACGCCTACAAATACACAAAGAGATAAACCAATTATCACCCAATCCACCGGTATTGCGTTTTGTGCGTTTAAAAATGAGCCGGCAAGATTACCAATTCCAACGCCAAGAATAATACCGATAAACCCTCCAAATAAGCAGAGTATAACTGCTTCCGATAAAAATTGAAGAAGTATATTCATCTTTCTTGCGCCAATTGCTTTTCTTATACCAATTTCTTTTGTCCTTTCGGTTACCGACACAAGCATGATGTTCATAATGCCAACACCGGCAGCAAGCAGAGCTATAATTGAGACAACCATAGCGCCGATTTTAACACCGCTAGTAATATCATTTACCTGGCTTATCAAAGTTTCATTGCTGAAGATAGAAAAATCATTTTCTTCGCCCGGCTGTACTTTTCTAAGTGTCCGCATGTATCCGATGGCTGCATCTATCACTTCATCATAATCCTCTTTACTGTGCGACATAACAGTTATATTTACACTGAAAGAACGTCTGCCGTAAATGGATTGGAAAGTTGTGATCGGAACCATTACATAATTGTCTCGAGTATTTCCAAAAAGTGACGGTTGTTCTTCGAGCACGCCGATAACCTGCAGAGGATAACCATCAACTCGAACTGTGTATCCAATAGGATTAAGATTAGGAAATATTTTTTCAACAATATCTTTGCCGAGTACGCAAACATCATTTGAGTATTGGACGTCGCTGGTCATAAAATCACGCCCATAATCTACGTTCCAATTATTAGTTTTCATTGCGTCCAACGTTACGCCGGCAATGTTAATATTTGGATTGGTTTCAAGATTTTGAAACTTAACAATTTTTCCAAACTGCCATTGTTCTGCGCCAACATACTTTGCTTGAGTAAGTAATTCTTTAAGCTGCTGTGCGTCTTCAATTGTGATGTCTTTTCTATTTCGTAAGTTCCTATCCCTGTCTCCGCCGCGTCCTTCCATACGATTAAATTTTTCTATTTGAAAAGTATTTTTGTTAAGCTGAGAGAAACCGCTTTCGATGCTTCCCTGCAACATTCCAAGAATAGTCATAATTACAATGATTGAAAAAATACCCACCACAACGCCAAGCACGGTTAATGAAGTTCTTAATTTATTTCCGCGTATTGATTGAAATGATAAGGATAGAATTTGACCGAACTTTTTCATTCGTACCTCAACGCGTCAACCGGGTCCATTTTAGCTGCTGTGTATGCGGGAGCAAATCCGGAAATTAATCCAGTAAGCAAAGAAACTCCTATTGCAATAACTACAGTGTCAATCTGAACTGATGTTGGAATGAACTGATTTACAAGCATACTCAACAGCACCGCCGCAATTAATCCTGCCAAACCTCCCACCAAACAAATAACAGCCGATTCGAGAAGGAACTGTGCTAGTATAGTTCTTCTTTTTGCGCCGATAGCTTTTCGCAAACCTATTTCCTTGGTTCTTTCTTTAACAGAAACAAACATGATATTCATTATACCAACTGCTCCAACGAATAGCGAAAGCCCGGTTATAAATAAACCTGCAATTTGAATAACGCCTACAACGGAGTTATATGTTTTCATCAAACCTTCCTGCTGATTGATAGAAAAATCATTCTCCTCGCTGTAACTTAATCCTCTTACTTTACGCATAACTCCTTCGGCTTCGGCTTTTGTTTCCTCAAGCAGCGCAGGATTTCTTGCACGAACATTTATTGTGATTGTTCCGCGCATATGACCAACGTAATTTTTAAATATCGTTCCAAGAGGAATAAATGCCTGATTATCCGGATTCATATCGCCAAGCATAAAACTCCCTTGCTCGGCAAGTACGCCTATTACCTTGTAACTTTGGGCGCCAATTTTTAGAACTTTATCGAGCGCATTAGCACGCGGAAAGAGATTTTTAGCGACTTCACTGCCAAGCACAACCACCTGTCGTGAACTTTTACTTTCAACTTCGGAGTAAAATCGTCCGATTTGAAAAGTAAAATTTGTTGTTTTAACATAATCAGCGCTTGAACCGTTTACAGTGACACTTTCTACTCGTTTATCTTCATGCTTGATAGTCTGTCTTGTAAAAACGACCGGAGCAACAGCAAGCGGCATTTTTACTAACTCTTTAAACTTTTCAAATTCTTCCATATCAATATTTTTTCGGTTACGTAGTTTCCACCATTCCACGTTAGAAAACCAAGCCCATTTATCAATGTAAAGGACGTCGGAACCAAGTGCGCTTATGCCATTCTGAAAAGAATTATCAATACCCTTAATAGCCGTAGACATCAGCACTACCACAGTTATGCCTATAAATATTCCAAGCATTGTAAGCGCTGCACGAATTTTATTTGCTCTAATTGCGCGCAATGCTATCATCATACCTTCTTTAAGTTCAAAAATCCAAGCGCTCATTTTTCAGCCTTTAATTTTTAATTTAATTTTCATCATCAATCGCCAATATCCGAATTTATCTTGCTTTAAAAAACATATTTCAAGAACACAGAACTTTTAGTAAAGTTTTTTATCTGCAAACTAATATTTAATTAACGAAAAACAGCACTAATAAATAGAACATCATTGAACCGGACTCAATCTCTGTCAAGTCCTAAATTTAGTTTACACTATTTTGTTCTTACTTCTTACTTCTTACTTCTTACTTCTTACTTCTTACTTCTTACTTCTTACTTCTTACTTCCTACTTCCTACTTCCTACTTGTGTCTTGTTTTGCTATTGCAATTCCGATTTAGGTTTTGGAATAAATCTTACAGGAACAATTTCATCTTTTTCAATCAATCCATCCTTTAGCCTTATAATTCTTGCTGCATGTTCGGCAATATACTCTTCGTGAGTAACCAGAATTATTGTGTTCCCTTTTCCATGAATTTCATGAAACAGAAGCATAATTTCTTCACCGGTTTTAGAATCAAGGTTACCGGTTGGTTCATCTGCAAGAATGATTGCCGGTTTTGTAACAATCGCACGGGCAATTGCAACTCTTTGCCTTTGACCGCCTGAGAGTTCATTCGGTTTGTGATGCATTCTATCGGCAAGACCGACATCCGACAAAGCCTGACGTGCTCGTTCTTTTCTTTCCGAGGAAGAGATGCCTGCATAGATAAGAGGAAGTTCAACATTGTGCAAAGCATCTGAACGAGAAAGTAGATTAAAAGTTTGAAACACAAAACCAATTTCTTTGTTTCTGATTTTCGCAAGATCGTTATCTGTCATATCGCTTACGCTAACATCTTTAAAATCATATCTGCCGGTAGAGGGAGTGTCGAGGCAGCCGAGCATATTCATTAGAGTTGATTTTCCTGAACCTGAAGGTCCCATTATTGCAACATACTCATTTTGATCTATGCGAAGGGATACATCGCGTAACGCATGAACTTTCTCCGAACCCACCTCGTATACCTTAGCAATATGTTCTATGTTAATTATATTCATTTTAATTCCCGATTAATTTTTATTGGCGCCGAAAGTTTTTTTCTTTTCCTCAACTCTTACAACTACACCGTCTTTTAACTCGCGGGAAATTGCACGATAACTGCCTGATACAACATCTTCACCGCCAGACAAACCGGATTTAATTTCAATATAATTATCGTCGCTAATACCGGTTTCTACATTTATTGTTTTTGCTTTTCCATTTTTAACTACAAAAACAATTTCTTGAATTTCTTTTTTCCCGTTATCTTTTTTCTGTGTTACTGCTTCAGCTTCTTCTTCTCCATCTCCACCTTCTTCTGTGTTCATTGACTTATCTTCATCACGAGCTGTTACACTTTGTATTGGAACTGCAAATACGTTTGATTTTGTTTCGGTTTGAATATCGGAAGTACACGACATACCGGGTCTTAAATTTATATCTGAATCGATAAGTTTAATTCTGACGCCGAAATTAACTACCTGATCCTGAGTTCCCAAACCGGCAGATTGTGCGCTGTTACCAATTTGAGTAACCGTGCCTCTAAAAACTTTATTGCTGAAAGCATCAACTTTTACATTAGCTGTGTCGCCAATTGAAATTAATACAACATCGTTTTCATCTACATCAACTGTTGCTTCCATATTTCCAAGATCGGACACTGTCATTATGTTTGTGCCCTGGCTAAATCCGCTTCCAAGAACTCTTTCTCCAAGCTCAACGTTAAGCTGAGTTATAGTTCCATCCATCGGTGAATAGATTGCTGTTTTACTTAACTGGTCTGTGCTTTCGCGAAGATTTGCTTCGCTCTGCATCACGTTTGCCTGCGCTGATTGGTACATTGCCCTTGTGCTTATAAAAATACTTTTAGCGCTTTCAAGTTCGCTGTCGCTGGACAGCCCTTTGCTGTGAAGTTCTTTTGCACGGTTATAGTCAGCTTCAACTTTTGTAAGCTCTGCATCACGCTGCGAGAGTGATGCTTTGGAGGATTGAAGCATTGCTTCGGCTTTTTCCCTTTGAGCAACATAAGCATCGGATTTTATTCTTAAAAGTAGAGTCCCTTTTTTTACATTATCACCTTCCTTTACCGGAAGTGATACAATCTCGCCGGTAACTTCGGGAGTTATTATAACCTTAAATTCAGGATTAATTTTCCCTGTTGCAGTAACAGTTTGAGTAATGTTCCTTTTTTCAACTTTTTCTGTTTGAACTGAAATTATTTCCTCTTTATTACCGCCAAAGAATGCGAGCAAAACAAGAGCTACTATAATTACACCAATTATCGAAAAGACAATAATTTTCTTTTTCGATTTCTTTTTTCCGTTAGCCATTTAATTATACTCCTATAAATTAAAATTTTTATTCATATTTTTTATAATCAAGAACGCCTATATAAAACTTAAGCTGCTCTTTAAGTGTTTCAAAAGCGTACCGGGCGTTTATGAAATTTGTTTGAGCTATCGTGTATTCAGAATTTGCGATTAAAACATTAAGCAAAGTGCCCGAACCGAGCGAATATTTTTCAGCCTCAATTTTTCTATTTTCTACGGCTGCTTTAACATTCCTCTCGCTTACTTCAAGCCCCTTTTCGGCTGCCTGTAAATCGAGGTATGTTTTCTGAAGATTCGTTTTTATTGTGCGCTCAAGTTCGGTAAGTTCTACTTTTTTATTCATTGCGCCCACTTCGGCAAATTCAACTCTCTCAGAAACGTTGAACCCGTTGAAGATAGGAATGTTTAAAGTTAAACCGGCAGAGTAATTTTTGTTTTGAAATAGGTTATTAAAATTATTTGCATAAGTGCTAAATCCTAAGCTTCCGGTAAGAGAAGGAAAATGTCCTGACTGAGCAATCGTAACATTCTTATTAGCGCTTTTAAGGTCTAACTGTGCGCTTTGGTAATCATATCTGTTATTAAGAGCACTATTAACAAGCATAGGAAGCGCATCCGAATCTTCAATATCATCAACACCAATCTTTGCTGGAACATCTGCAAAGATGTAATTTTCAAAAACATCAAGACCAAGATAGTCGAGCAAAGTGCTTTTAGCATTCTCTAATTGATTACTTGTTCTGATAAGTTCCAGTTCGGCATTACCGCTTTGCACTTGCTGCGCATAAACATCGGCAAGAGTTACAGCACCTAATTTATTCCTCTCGGTTACTGTTTCGAGATTTTTTTGATTCCACTTCACGTTTTCCTCTTTAACTTTTAGCAGTTGTTGATTATTTATCACATCATAATAGAGTGCGATGGTTTGAAATACAACGCTTTGTTTTAATCGTTCAAGCTGCAAACGGGCTGATTCAAGATCGTTCCGGCTTTTATCTAACGTTGCAAAATTTGCAAGTCCGTCAAACAAAGTTACCGAGGAATTGATACGCGCATCATAGCTCCTGCTTTCGGAAACGGAAGCCGGAATATCTATTACAAACCCGCCGAGGTTTCGAGTAGTTCCAGTTTCTTCCGAACGCGTCCATCCGAATCCGCCGCTAGCATTTAAAGAAGGGAGAAAATTACCCCACGCAGTTTTAACGCCGGCTTCGTATGTACTAATATTATTTTTACCTTTTTCAAGCAGCGTATTTCGCTGAAGAGCTATGCTTATAGCTTCGTCAAGTGTAAGCTGTTTCTGACCTATAGATAAGACAGTTATTGATATTGTTAAGAAAATAGAAAGGAGGATTCGCATTATTAGCTCCAAGTCTTAATTAATTATTTTCAAAATTAGACATTCAATTAAAGTTTTAGTTACAACCATCAGGTGCTTAATTTTCAGACCTTTTGTGCTTTTGGGATACAAAAATATTGATATCCGGTACAGTTAAACAAATTAATTTATAGACGGCTCCATTACTACACAACCGGTACTATTGGCTCTTAGAAAATCATTATCACTAATCCATTAGCTAACAGATTAATGATGTTTAAATTTGTAGATAATAGAACTTTATTACCTTAGTAATAAAACGAATCCGTTAGCCAACGGATTTCTCTACCTTATTACCTTATTGTTATAAAGACAAAATAATATCGGAATTCTTTACGATGGAAGATAAGGTAATAAGGTTGATATTCTTTTGATTATCTTGGTTACTAAGGTAATAAGGTTAATTATGACATACATTTTAAAGCGGACTCATTTATATTTAGCATTAATTTTTCCCCCGATTTCATCGGGGCTTTTTTCCCGAGCATAGTCTTGGGAAAAACGTAGCTTCTTAAATAGCTAAAAAAATTGTGTGGTAAATTATTAATTTATCAATTAAATAATAAGCCTAAAAAATAAAGATTTTCGCGATGGTCGGTGTAGAATTATCATCAGTTAAAAATTAATAATAAATGACATTGAGATCTACTCCACTTAAATATGATTGGATGAAAATTGGATGAATGTCCCCCGGCTAATGGATTACAAAATGATTAGTTCATCAATCTTATCTTTACGCGGCGCAGCAAGTAACCCGCTATACTATTCAATGTTGCATTGGCTGTTGTTTTGTATTTACTTATAATTAAATAGTTGATGATTTTTTTTTAGTAGGATTAACTCGACCTATGCAGAATTTGTTACTGAATATTTTGTTTTTCGTGAGAGATTAGCAAATTTGAATAAACTCCGAATGTTTTCTAACGTCGGAAATAATGGATAAGTTTGGTCTAAAAAGGTATTTCCCGTCATTGCGAGGAACGGAGTGACGAAGCAATCTTTTGATTTTGCGCTAAACACGGCAGATTGCTTCGCTCCGCTCGCAATGACATTATTCAATAGAATCGTTTTAAACCAGACTCATGGATTTTTAAACTAATATTTATATATCCAGGTAAAATAAAATTCGTGAACAAAGTTCAAAGTTAGATGCAGAAGAAACTTATAATATTACTATTATCATTTTTTATTATCTCGATCCAGGGCTGCTCTGTATTTGATTATCTGTTTTTCGAAAGCCCTGAAACGAATGAAGATAAACTACTCAGAACAATCGCAGCTTACCGTGACTCTTCTTCTTCAACGGTAAATTTTGATGAACTCCGGCTGAAGCCCGATATTTATTTTAACAAGTACTATGAATTGCGGGGCTACATACTTGATGTTCAAGCAGAAGAATTTTTATTTTATGCAGACCCATATTTTGACCAAAATTATGGCTTCTTTTTCGTAAGCATTGATAATCCTCTCCCAAAGCAATCAGGGGCGGGACAACCTTTAAGATACCTTGCTGTCGGCGATAAAATCACATTGATTGCCCGGATGAAGGGGCTTCGTTCTTACCCGCTTAGAAAGCCAATCAATGTACCGATAAATAATTATTTTCTTTCACTGCGCGGTGAAGATTTCCAAAACATTCCCTTATTTAAAGGTGTTGCAATTTTCAAACTTGAAGATAATTACCTAACCCTGCCGCAGTGGGTTAATTCAGAAATTCTTGAGCAATTCGGAAGCCGAAGATGAAGTTTTCAGAACTTACTTACCGCTTTATGAATGAAGCTCTACTTGAAGCAGAAAAAGCTTTGGATGAAAATGAAGTGCCGGTTGGGGCGGTAGTTGTGCATGAAAATAAAATTATCGGAAGGGGTTATAATCGCGTGGAAGGCTTAAATGATGCCACCGCACATGCCGAAATAATTGCACTGACTGCAGCTTCAAACAATTTAGGCAGGTGGCGATTAAACGACTGCGATATTTATGTAACTCTCGAACCATGCATTATGTGCACAGGAGCGCTGCTCGCCTCACGAATTAAAAATTTATATTTCGCGGCATTCGACCCTAAATTTGGCGCATGCGGTTCAATATATAATTTTGCTGCGGAAGGCAAATACAATCACACGATAAAAGTTTTCTCCGGAATTTTCCCGGCTGAAGCCGAACGAATGTTGCAGCTTTTTTTTGAACCCAAAAGAATTAAATGATTAGACCTCCAGCAAATTAGTAGCTGCTTAAAACAAGAAATTTCATAAATATTGAAGCGTTATTTTTCACAAAAAAGCTAAATATTTTAACAGCCAATCCATTGTCTACTATAAAAAAAGAGCAACGCTTTAATTTGCTATACGCTTAAAATTTAAAATGTTAGTCCCGCCTGCGGGATCAACGCTCATTCATATATTACTTTTTTTTTTCGGGAATTCTATTAACTTTAAACTGTTATTTTTATAAAGAATTTGGAGGTAACCCTATGAAAACCACTCGACTATTTTTGGGGGTCGTCTTTTGGGCAGCCATCAACATAACCCCATTGCTTGCCCAATGGGTGCAAACCAATGGCCCCTACGGCGGCTACGTTATTTCCTTTGCCGTCTCCGGCACGAATCTCTTTGCGGGAACTTATGGCGGCGGCATCTTTCTCTCTACCAACAACGGTACAAGCTGGACAGCGTCAAGCACTGGCTTGCCGCCTAATACTATTGTTCGTGCTCTTGCAGTCTCCGGCACAAATCGCTTTGCCGGAACTGAAGGCGGTGGCGTCTTTCTTTCTACCAATAACGGCATGAGCTGGACTGCGGCGAGTACCGGCTTGTCGAATGCTAATGTCCAGGCCCTTGCGGTGAGCGGCACGAATCTCTTTGCAGGGACTGCTGACGGCGCCTTTCTTTCCACCGACAACGGCACGAGCTGGACTGCGGTGAGTACCGGCTTGACGAACACTGATGTCCGTGCTCTTGCCGTCTCCGGCACGAATCTCTTTACGGGGACTTGGGGCGGTGGCGTCTTTCTATCGACCAATACCGGCACAAGCTGGAGCCCGGCGAGTACCGGTTTAACGATTACTAATGTCCGTTCTTTTGCCGTCTCTGGCACGAATCTCTTTGCCGGGACTGAAGGCGCCGTCTTTCTTTCCACCAACAACGGCACAAGCTGGGCTGCAGCGAGTACCGGCTTGCCGAGCTCGAATGTCTTTGCTCTTGCCTACTCTCCCGCTCCAGCGGGAAATCTCTTTGCGGGAACTAATGGCGAAGGCGTCTTTCGATCGACCAACAATGGCACAAACTGGTCCCCGGTCAATAATGGCTTGACGAACGGGTTGGTCCGTGCTTTTGCCGTCTCCGACACTAATCTCTTTGTCGGGACAAATATCGGCGGCGTCTTTCTATCGACCAACAGCGGCACAAGCTGGACTGTGGTCAATAACGGCTTGACGAACGGTTATGTCACGTCTTTTGCCGTCTCCGATACTAATCTCTTTGTCGGGACTGGTGCCGGCGTATTTCTTCCCAGCAACAACGGCACAAGCTGGACCATGGTCAATACTGGCTTGACGAATACTCTTGTCCTGGCTCTAACCGTCTCCGGCACGAATCTTTTTGCCGGGACTACTGAGGGCGGCGTCTTTCTATCCACCAACAACGGCACAAACTGGACTGCGGCGAGTACCGGCTTACCACCTAATACTATTGTCCGTGCTTTTGCCGTCTCCGGCACGAATCTCTTTATCGGGACAAATGATGGGGATGTCTTTCTTTCCACAAACAACGGCACAAGCTGGAATGTGGCGAGTACAGACTTGACGAATGGTTATATCACGTCCTTTGCGGTCTCCGGCACGAATCTCTTTGCGGGAACTAATGGCGAAGGTATCCTTCTCTCTACCAATAACGGCACAAGCTGGATTGCGGTGAGTACCGGCTTGACGAACCATGATGTTCGTGGTCTTGCCGTAAGCGGCACCAATCTCTTTGCTGGTACTAATGGTGGCGTCTTTCTATACCACAACGACATCACAAGCTGGACTGAGGCGCGT
>Ga0100389_1000559_pt1 | contig 29420 bp, 22 predicted proteins | sample CryGeymeta201513_FD_81537 | JGI IMG/M metagenome (GOLD analysis project Ga0100389, IMG submission 81537) | Groundwater microbial communities from Crystal Geyser aquifers in Utah, USA - Crystal Geyser metaG 2015-13 | ecosystem: Environmental > Aquatic > Deep subsurface > Groundwater | place: USA... | reverse complement strand
TTCTTTATCATTTTCTGCTGCGCGTCTAAATGAAATGCCTTTAATTTTTAAGGCTGCCTCTTCATTTGGTGTATCGAAATATTGAACGGATAAATCCGCAGAAAGGTTTGCGGTTTCACTAAATTTTTTATAGCCGGCATTCTCAAAAAATGAAAGTGCGGCGGTGTAATTTTTATCAATACCAGGCATAAAATAATTCGGGAAAGATTCATAAACTCTAATTATTTTCACGCCGGATGATTTCAACTTTTCTAAAACTTTTTTGTGTAAAAATGAGCCGATTCCTTTCCTTCTAAAAGTGGCATCCACACATAAAAGTTTTATGTATCCGAGTTTTTCTTCTTCTCGTTGTTTAATTACAGCTTGGATAAAACCGACGGGTGATTCATTGTTAGCATTGTAAGCAACTAACGTTAAAGATGGATCATAGTCTTTATCGCCGAATGTTTTTTCTCTTAGCAAAAAATCCGGCATTATATCAAACTCCATATACAGCCTGCAAAGTTTTGCTGCTGCGGGGAGAAGTTGTTCTGAAAATTTTTTAATAATCATTTTATAAATACACCGAAAAAAAGTTTGTATATAAACCTATTGATAATTCATGGAACTCACTTCCCTTCTCACCGGGTTTTACGTTAAATCGGTAGCGGGTATAAATAGTGAATGTATTATAGATTTTCATCAATCCAACAGATAATTCCGGGCTGATCCCGTTAAAGCCTTTAAAATTTGTAAAACCATTAATACCGGGGGCGATATATTCCAAGCTTGGAAAATCAATAATATGCTTGTAACCGAGACGTAAAAAGTTATTAACCGGCGCATTGAAAACGTAGGAGTACTCTGCCGAAAAATAACCCATTGGATATTTTATTCCTTTACCTCTTAGGGTAACAATAGGAATTTCTTTTGTTAAACTAAAATAACTTTCTGTTTTTGCTTTTACATAAACGGGAGAAGGCAAAGCAAATACTGCGCCTCCGAATAGGCAAAGCATTAAAAAATTAGATTCACTTTCAACGGTTCTTTCATAAGGCAGATTAAATTCATATCGTTCGCTTGTTGAGTTATTACCGGACGAATCTACAACATAAATAATGTATGGTACGATTTCTTTTTCGAATTGTAATTCGGAAATATCTAATTGAAATTTATGTTCTCCGGACATCTCTTCTGCAATTTTATATTCGTATTTACCGTCGATGATTAGACGCGATTTTGTTGGCACGCTTGTAAAAAACGAAAGTATAAATTTGTTAGGCTTTTCGGGTGTAACAAATGAATCAATCAGGTATACTTCAACTGAATCAGTTTCCTCCTGAGAAAAAAGTGGAAACGAAAATAAAATTAGTATAATTAAAAGTAGGTGATTTTTGTTCATTAGTTTTCCATTTCAATTTTTATTTAATCGAGTTTTCAACGTCGGCAATAAGATCCTCAATATCTTCAATGCCCACAGAGAAGCGCACCAGACCGTCCGTTATTCCCATTCTCTCTCGATCTGCTTTCGGAACGGATGCGTGAGTCATAGTTGCAGGATGGCTGATTAAACTTTCAACTCCGCCAAGACTCTCGCCGAGCGTAAAAACTTTAACATTTTTGAATAAATTTTTTGCTAGTTCAGCTTCACCGAGATCGGCGGAAATCATTCCTCCAAATCCGCGCATTTGTTTTTTAGCAAGTTCATGCTGAGGATGTGAAGTGAGTCCCGGATAATAAATTTTTCGCGCTATTCCGGATTCATTCAAAAACTTAGCGAAGGCAAGGGCATTACTGTTGTGTCGCTCCATTCTTACGGCGAGTGTTTTAGTTGATCGAAGCACAAGCCAGCAATCAAACGGTGAAGGAACTGCTCCAATTGCATTTTGAATATACCGAAGACGCTGATGAATATCACTGCTGTCGGTTAATAATATTCCGCCGATTACATCGCTGTGCCCGTTAATATATTTGGTTTCGCTATGAACGACAATATCAATACCAAGCGTTAATGGATTTTGAAAATAAGGGCTCATAAAAGTATTGTCGCACACGCTAATCAAATTATGACTTTTACAAATTCGGGAAGCTGCCTCAAGATCGGTTAAAATTAACATCGGGTTTGAAGGCGTTTCGAGAAATACCATTTTAGTATTATCTCTTACAGCATTTTCTATGTTTTTAATATCGCTTGTATCTACCCACGAAAAATCGAGCCCGAAATCTTTCATGATCAATTGAAATAATCTATAAGTTCCGCCGTAAACATTATCGGAAACAATTATGTGATCGCCTGCGCGCACAAGCCCCATCAGCGCATGTATTGCAGCGAGCCCTGAACTAAACGCTACTCCATATTTGCCTTTTTCAAGCGCGGCAATATTAGCTTCGAGCGATTGACGTGTAAGGTTGTGCTTGCGTCCATATTCAAAACCTTTATTTTTCCCGAGTTCTTCCTGCGCATATGTGGAGGTTAGATAAACCGGAGTTATAACCGCGCCTGTAGTAGGATCAGGTTTTTGCCCGGCGTGTATTGCATTGGTGGAAAAGCCCATAATCAAATCTTTCTGGTTAATGATAATTAATTTTTATTGAAATTGAAACCGCGCAAGAATGAAGCTGTATCCATTCGCTTCCGCCCTTCCTGTTGAATCTCTAAAATACTTAACGCATCTTCACCGCAGCCAATAATTAGTTCGTCTTTGTTTTGTTTTATTTCACCGGGTTTTAGATTTACATTTTTATTAACCGAGGCTTTATAAATTTTAAATGGTTTTTCATCAAAAATAAAAAAAGCTGCCGGCGAAGGAGATAACCCTCTGACAAGGTTTAATATTTCAACTGCAGGCGTCTGCCAATTTATGCGCCCGGTTTCTTTATTAATTTTTGGAGCAGGTGTTGCAAGGGAATCATCCTGAGGAAGAAGTTTATAACTTTCTGATTCAATAAGCTCGACAGTTTGCAAAACAACATCAGCGCCAAGCAAACTCAATTTATCATGCAGCGAACCAAAATCATCTTCCGGAGTTATATTAATTTTTTGTTGAATGTAAACATTACCTGTATCAACTTTGCCGGCAAGTTTAAAAGTAGTTACACCTGTTCCTGTTTCACCTTTAATGATTGCCCATTGAATGGGAGCTGCGCCTCTGTACTTTGGCAGCAACGACGCATGAAGATTAAAGGAGCCAAATCTTGGTAATGAAAAAACTTCCTCCGGCAGAATTCGAAAAGCAACAATTACAAATAGATCGGCGGGAAAATTTTTCAACGCTTCAATAAATTTTTTATCTTTCAACTTTTCCGGCTGAAGAATGGTAATATTATTTTTAAGCGCAAATTCTTTAACCGGCGTAACCGAAACTTTTTTGCCGCGACCTCTCGCTTTATCAGGCGCTGTAACAACTGCTGCTATTTTGTGGTTGTTTTCAAAAAGTTTTTTTAAAGAAGGCACTGCAAAATCCGGGGTTCCCATAAAAATAATATTCACAGCAGTCTCAAAGACGAAGAATATAATCTATATTCTCTGACACCGGATAAGTAAACTCAACACTCCGTTTACGGATAGCATGCAGGTTGTTTTTCAAATTTCCCTTCTCCGTTTCTTCCACATAATCTGTAAACAGAATTCCAAGAAGGTGATCGTATTCATGCTGCGCAACACGAGCAAGGAGGTCATCGGCTTCGATGATATGCTCGTTAAGGTCGGTATCACAATATTTTATTTTTATTTTTTGGGGACGAAGAACATCTGCTCGAACATCGGGAATACTTAAACAACCTTCTTCAAAAAAATCTTTCTCTTTTGAATATTCGACAATTTCCGGATTGATAAAAACCATCGGTTTCGTTTTTTCGTAACCTTCAACCTGCGAAATGTCAATTACAAAAATCTGTTTGTCTATTCCTATTTGATTAGCCGCAAGTCCTATTCCGCTGGCGTTGCGCATTGTTTCAAACATATTTTTAATTAACTCAATCGTCTTGATATCAACTTCTTTAACTTTTTGAGCTTTTTTTCTTAATATTTTATCGCCGTACAAAGTGATAGGTAAAAGAGACATTAACTTTCCATTCTTATGTTGCACATTAATTCCTAAACTATTATTGAATACTTATGTCAGCTAAGCGGTTCAAAGATAAATAAAAGAGGAAGAATAATAAAGTGAGCGAACGTTCCCAAAAATAAAAAAGCGGTCATTAAGACCGCTTTTATGAAACAGTTGATGTGAAGTAAATTTATTTCAAATAAAGCATCTTCCTGGATAACACGTAATTTTCAGTAGTTAATCTGTAAACATATACGCCGCTTGCGTAAGTTGAAGTGCATATTACTTCCCGCCCAATCTACAAAAAACTGCATCCACATAGAATCAAAACTTAAATCGTGTGAAATGGCATCTCTCCTTTTTAGATATTCTTCTCTTTTATCTGCTAACTCTACTAATGTGCAGCCTTGGAATCCCTCATCTTTCCAAATGTTCTGCCAGCCATTTCCGCCTTCAATCAAAAATAGGAATTTCATTAACAAATTACGAGGTGTCTTTCCGGCAGTATAAGTTGCTGCTGTCCTGTATAAAATTATTTTATAACAGACGTGTAAATTTTATAATGAGAAAAATCCGTTTCGCCGTATTTATCCCAGCTAATAAATGTTTTGCTGCTTTTCAAAGCGGAATGAAAATTAACTGGCGGCTCTTTGGGGGTAAATCAAAATATGCATAGAATGAACCAAGCTGTCCGCCGTACACACCTATATTGCTTCTCGTTCCGTCTACATTAAAAATTGCCATTCCGCCCCGCCTGCGGCGGGACGAAATGGCAAAAGGTATTTTATAGATGTTTCAAACTATGATTCTGATTTACATCTGCTAGATGAGACTATTTCAACATCATCATTTTTTTGGTTTGAACAAATTTGCCGGCTGTTATCCGGTAGATGTACATACCCGAAGCTACTTGAACTCCGTAATTGTTTCTTCCATTCCATTCGATTGTGTACGAACCCGGCTTGTATGCACCCTTTACTAAGGTTGCAACTTCGCGTCCAAGAATATCATATATCTTCATCTCAACATTTGCTTCGACCGGCAAAGCAAATCTGATCATTGTTGTTGGATTGAATGGATTAGGATAATTCTGACTTAACTCAAATTCATTCGGAAGAACGAACGGTTCCGTGTTAATACCTGTAACACCCGCTTCTTCCAATACCAGAGCGTCTGCTCTAAGTACGAATGAATCTCTGCGTGCAATGTTAACAAGCGAGTCAGCGTAAAATAACGATACAAGTGCGGTATCATTTTGAAGTTCTACCGAACCGAAAATTGTGCCGCTGCCAGGCGAATCCTGTCCGCCTCTAAGGAATGTATAACGACCTAAGAATATGCGTCCGCTCGCATTAACGTCTCCGCCGTTAGCTGTTGAATTCTGATTAAAGACAAGCGTATCTACTCCATTAACATGCTTGACAATGTATTTAGCTGTCGGTGTAGAAATACTTGAACCTACAGGCGAGGTTACATAAACATCAAAACTATCAGGCTGAATTTGAGAACTGCCCGGTTCGAATGGGAAGTTCGGAAACCATTCAACTTTTTCCAAACCGTTTGATGGATTGAAATAAATGAAAGTAAATAGTCTTGTGTTGTTTACGCCGCTGCCGCTTACTCTGTACCATTTATCCATATTCAATGGATCCGGTGTTCCTGTCCAATCCACTATATCTGCCGGGAAGATATAAGCTGTTGGATCTTCATCATCAACAGTAATACCGCTACCAACGCCCTGCCCGGCTAATCTAATAAAGATTAAACTATCACCGGGGTCGTTTGACCTGATGAAGATAGTATCTCTTTCCAAACGGATGTCCGTAGGTAAGAAAGAAACTAAAAGATTATAAACACCATCAATTGCCGGTAAAGTAAGGGGCAATGTCGGCATGTTATCAATCTGGAAAACCGATCCGCCGCTTAAGTAAATTGAATCTATAACAAGAGGTGTTTCACCATTTGAGCTAACTTCAAAATTTCTTTGATAATTGAACTGAGCAAGACGGATGGAATCATAAATTGAAACCGAACCGAAGTTTAGTAGCCTGCCCGGATCCAAATTTGTACTGATGTCCGGAGCAATCGGCACTAATCTTACTCTTAATAAATCTAACCTCAATAAACCTGCTGCGGCAGGATTAGTAAATTTCACAACCGATTCCCCGCCAGAATTTAGAGCAAACACTCTGTTGCCGCCGAGACGGCTCCATTTTGGTCCACCAAAAACTAAATTCTGATCAAAACCTGTTACAACCATTGTATCCGGAATAAACGGAGTGACGATCTGAACGAATGCAGAAGTTGCAGCGTTAGCTGTATAAGGTCCGCCAAACTCAATATAATAATTACCGAAAAGAGAATCCGGTAATTGAAATCTATAAATTCCAACTGCCTGAGTTTGATCGCCAACATTTACAATACTCTTTATATTTCCACCTGGAACCGGGAAAACATAAGGAGAAGGAGTAGAATTTGCCCAACCATCTCCGATTCTTTCAAATGTAGCGCCGCTGATATTCCAGTGGGGCTCGGAACCATCAAGACTGGCGTTTAAAATGAAGTTGTAATTTATACCTTCACCTATCAGCGGAATAGTTGCTTCCGGCTCAGCTTCGTCGTTAGAGGTAATTGTCAAAGTATCAAGAGTTGTTTCTTCTCCCAATGGATCAAATTTGATTACTAAATCTACTTTTCCACCTGCAGGTATTGAGACAGGAGGAACAGTGGTAACACTGAAACGACTGGTCTGGGTTTCAAAAGCGGTTATATTCAATGTTTGCGAACCAAGGTTAAAGAGAGTCAGGTTTCTTGTAGTGAAATTATTATCTCTAAAATTTGTTTGCGGAAATTGAACAGCTACACGATCTCTATAAAAACTATCATTTAGAGTAGTATCACCGGTTACAGGATCAACAACAAGGCGGGTAAATTTTCTTGCGCCAAATTCAAGATCGGGTCCGGAAGAGCGGCTTCTCACAAGAGCAAGAGCGTCTGCTCTTAACGTGTTAGAGCCGAGAGAGTCGAGACCGATTTCTACAGTAAGTGCGCTGTCCTGAGCAAATAAATCAACAATACCGAGAGGCCACCAGCTTGATAGATTAGCGGGTGTGATATTATATTGCATATTGTAACGCATACTGTCTGCAATATTAAGTTCACCGAATCTTTTAAATGTTACGTACGCATCCGTGGTTGCATTGCCGGAATACATATTGTGGTAAACAACGTAATGATCCGTAACCGGCACGGTACAATAAAAATGAGCGTGAGCGCCGGTGTTATTCCCGGAGCCATAACGGCTTGCTCTTCTTGATGTTCCACCCCAATAAAATACGGTGCTTGAATTTTCCCACCATCCCCATATATCAGCCGTACCGGGGGCTATTTGAGTCTGAGGAAATTCTTTGTATTTAGGGTCATCAATAAAAGTACCGAGAGTTCCATTTCCATTACCATCGGAACCGTTATCAACGTAAATTACGTCAACACTATCTAACACTTGCTGGGCGTTCGCACTTCCTAACATTAAGAGTGAAACTGCTATGCAGATGAATAAAAAGTATTTTTTAGCCATGTTACCTCCTTAAAGGATTATTTAATTAATGTAATTTTTAATGTGTCTGAGTTTTGACCTATAAATGAATCTTTACCTCTGGGCTGCACATAGTAATAAACCCAAAGTGTGTCTGAAAAATTAATAATTGCAGAATCAACATAAGTTGTTTTAGTGTAATTCAAAGTAGTTGCGTTAAACGTTACTTGGTTTGTCTTTTTAATTTGAAAAGCTCTTAAGATTGAAAAATCTTTTAAGTTTTCTTCAGAATTAACAGACCAATTAAGTGTGATTTTAAATTTGCCTGTAACCGTTGTGTCGCTTAATGCAGTGATGTTTACTGGTCTCGGTACTCGGTTAAAATGAGTTGGCGAAATTAACGGTTCCGGATCGCTGCAACTAATGATTAAAGCTGCAAACATCAAACTAACTATGTATATATGTATAAATTTCATTCTTGTTTCACCTAATTTATGGTAGATTGAACTGAAGTGCAATACCAGTATAATTTCCCTCAAACGCTAATCCCATTTCGGCAGGAATTCCAAAATCATTTAAGGAAAAAATATCGCCGCCTTTATCTTCTGAAAGAAACACAACGTCGATCATATTGATAATCCAAACTCCCATTGCAGAGTAAGCAAATATTTTACGCCGTTGATCATCGTACTTTCTGTTATTCTCCTCATCTTTTATTTCAAGCCAGATTTGGTCAGCTTTGATGTATTCATTTTCCTGAAGATACGATCTTGTAAGCATGTTTATTCTGTCTTCTCTTGCAAGAAAATTATTGTGTGAAATAATTGCAGTAACAGCAGTACCGTAAAATGCCAGCGTGATGAATACTCCTTTTATATGCTCGCCAAGATACGTTTGTCCGCTTCCCGGAACGAGAGCAGAAAGTATTGTGGCTGTAATTTTCCTTCCAGTCCATTCCATTTTGGGCAAATAAGCGCTGCCCGATAAATCGTTCAGCAACTCCATTTTGGATTTTGTTGTAACCAAGCTTTTTTCTTCTCCCCCATTTTGCATTGATGCAAATAGATTAAAAGAAAGTATTAATAAAAAAATTGAAATAAAATTTAATTTCATAACTATCGCTCTGCTTATTTTTTTAATTTAGATGCATAATTAATAAGGTTTACAGCAAAATTTAAAGCTGCTGTTTCTTCCTCGTTAGACCAAAGCATAATATAACTTTTTGAAGCCTCTACCGCCACAAGTTTTCCCTGCAGAAATATTCCTCTTAAAGAAAATGAAGGTTCCACGTTCGGATTCATTCTTTCATACCCTTCAGGCAAAGAGGATAATTTATTCGGCTGACTGAATATCGGATGGTCTAGACTTACCGTTTGAAGTTTTGCTCCGCTTCCGAGTTTGGCAGCTAACTGTTCAAAGTCAAAGTAAGCTGTGGATTTCTCACTGCTGATAAAACTTGTTACGTCCATAAATACAAATCCGCCACCTTCAATGTAAGTGACTATTTTATCCAAATTTTCCTGCAAACGCGGGTTTACTGCAACACCCGTAATGAAAAGAATTTTTGCATCTTTAATTGTTTCAGATGATAATTCGGCTTGATACAATTTCAATGATAAATTTGTTTTCTCTTCTACATATTCGGCTAATGTTTCTAAACCAACCGGGTTCGGGTCCCACTGGTTTTGCACCGGAAGCATTTTTCTATCTATTTCCCGGTTGCCTACTTTTATTTCATTTACATATTTTGCCTGAACCATTTTAACCGATGGGTTTAAATTCCTTCCGGTAGAATCTGTGCCGGCAAGAGCATCTGTTTTTTTTATGCTGCTTTTATCAAGCGGTATTTGTTTAAAGTAGAAAAACACATCAATAAATTTACCCGGATCGTTGTTTTCATCATATTCCAGCACAAGATCATTTACGGTCACTTTTAAATCACCCACTTCATCAACGATTGGATCGAACACAACTAAACCATCACGGCTGTCACCTTTGTAAATCGGTTTACCATAGTATAGCATAGTACGGCGCGCAATTCCCATTCGTGTTTCGAAGATATCATCATCTACGCCCCCGGAACCTTTTCTGACTGTGTAATATTCTTCAATGCTGCCAAATTTAGCATTCTTTTGTTCCCTGCCGTAAGCGTGTAAATTATCTCCACGGTCTGTTTGAAGCAAAGTGATTTCAGGATCGTAATTCATTTTAGAGCCTGTGTAATTGTATATCGTCACTTTAAAAACGGTAAAACGGCGCGGAGTATAACCGAGCGCAGGGTCAATCCAATTTCCGTAAGTATATGGATTACCGGAAAACTGTCCTTGCTTTGATTCTTCGGGAAACTCAAAATTATTGAGTTGATAATCGGACATATATCGAACTTCGATTTTCCAATCCTTGGCATTATAACCGGCGGCTAAACCATCCTTTGAAATATAATAACTTGTATCTCCGATTGACACGATGGCTTCTTTATCCGGCATAAGAGTATATTCTATTCTTTCAGGAGGAAGAAAGACATATTTATAAACTGAATCGCATCCTGTTAAAGTGATTATTGCAAATAAAAAGATTAATATTTTTTTCATCATGATAGAGTAACTTTAATTTTGTTGTGCTGCAAGTTTTTGTTTATTCTGATCAATTATGCCGCCTTTTTGAGTGCATGCAAAAACGATAACGTTTAAGCCGAACTGCAATTGGCGGGCGTTATCAAGCGGTCCTCCTAAATTAGGAGGATTTCGGGGCCACTGCCCCCAGGCTTTATTATATCCTTTGCTGCTGAGTAATACAACTAATCTTCCATTCAAAAATACTCCTTCCAAATAATTATATTTTTCTTTATAAGGATGATTCGGGTTCGGTCTAACTTCATCTTCACCGGGAGGCGCTCCGCCAAAATCTTCCCAGCAATGGTATAACCAGTGATTGTTTGGAATTTTTTCAAATTCGGCGTCGTAACCAAGAGCATCGGTTACCATTTGTCTGCTTTTCTGGTTGAACGAGCCCCAGCGTGCGGCATAGCCATCATCAATGAACAAAAAACCGCCGCTGCGTAAATATTTTTCAAGCCCTTCAACTTCTTTTTTAGTATACAAAGGCTCGGTCTGTGAACCCATCATATATAACATTGGAACTTCCATCAACTCTTTTGAATCGAGTCGGATAGCTCCTTTAAGAATTATATCAAGTTTTGTATTATCCTCTGCATATTCTACAAGCGCCGGTAGTGCTTGAGGAACAACGTTCCATCCTTCTTCACTGTTTTCGTCTATTTTACTTCCGCGATATCGAAGTTGAAAAAATTCAAGATAACCGCTTATATCTTTTTTGTTTTTACCCTGCTCAACCCATCCGTAAAATCGATCCTGAAAATTTGAATAGTCTATCAGTTCATCCTTCAAGCTGCCGAGCGACTTACTGCCGGAACGGGTGTTAGCAATTTCTGTTGAAATGTTGGGACCATAAAACTGCTGTTTCGCAGAAAATGATCTGTCAACAAGATCGCCCGGTCTTCCGAGCGAACCGAGAGCCGTGCCGCCATGCGATGATGATGTCGTCATCGTTCGCGGCATCATACTCATCCGCTGCTGCGAAACCCGGCGCTGCATATTTCTTTCAACTATTTTAGGAGTTTTTTGAAGCTCCATTTGTTTTTGCAGACGGGGCGCTCGTTGAATAAACTTAACTGTTGTCGGCGGTTTTTTCTTTTCAACAACTTCACCTGCGAGGTTGACGTTAAGAATAATAGGCATCATATGCACTATTAGACTTATTGCAACAAACAAGAATAGTTGTTTACGAACGGTCAGTACGGACTTATTTAGATATTCCGAAAGTTCATAACCAGGTATTTTAAATATATTTTCAACCATAGTTATTAAGAACCGGGCTTTTTCTCTTTTTCATCAGTTGCAATAGCAAGCTGTTCAATTCCAACAATCTTAGCGGCGTCCATTACATCAACTACAACACCATGGCGCGACTTATTATCCGCTTTAATAATTAAAACTTTGCTTCCAAAAATATCTTTCTGTATTCTAAGCTGTTCTTCGAGGTTATCAATTGTCACCATTGTGCCGTTAAGATCCATTTCGCCTTTTTCAGAAATGGTTATTGAAAGATCTTTTTCGGGCGGCGCATCGCTTGTTGACGCCTGAGGCAGATCAACTTTTAAACCGCTTTGAACGGCAAACACTGTTGTAACCATGAAGAAAATCAATAGCTGAAAAACGCAATCGATCATCGGCGTCATGTCTATTTGCAGTTCTTCCAGCACGTTCTTTTTCTTTGCCATATTAAGCCTTTACTTAGTCAGATCAATTTTAATGTTTAATTTTTTTTGAACTTCTTCTGCAAGTTTGAAATACTCGTCCTCGGAAATATTCAATTCGACACGTTTTGCTTTTAAAAAGACTTCTTCATCATGATTTAATACGCCATCTCTGAAAGCGGTTATAAGCATAGCTTTGTATGTAGACAACCTGGCAAGGTCTCTAAGAATAAAATTAATAAAATGATTTGAGAAGGGTTCCAACTTCGCAACAATTTTTTCCATCTTCCTTTTTAAGAAGCTGAATGAAAGAACTGCAGGTATCGCAACGATAAGTCCCGCTGCCGTTGTTAACAGCGCAATAGAGATACCGCCGGCTACTATTGCAGGATCGCCTTTGCCGCCTTTTGCTATTTCGTCGAATGATGAGATCATACCCATAATTGTCCCGAGCAAACCGAGTAACGTTGCAACGCTTGCTATAGTGTTAATCACTGGTAAAAATTCTTCGAGGTACTCTCGTGCCGAATCGTCTGCTGTTTCGAGCATTCCGTTTCGCATATCGAGTATGGGTCTTTTTTCTTCAACAAGAAATTTGTAACGCATAATAATACGGAGGAAAACGAACTTCATTATTCCCTTCCCGTTCTTTATATGCTCTTCAACTTTTTCGATGTCGCCGTATTGTTGAATTACCTTCTCAATTTCATTTATGTATGCATTCGCTTTTTCGCTGGAAGGCACACTAAAATATTTATAGAGTCTTTCAATTAAAATACCAAGAGTGATAATTGAGAAGATGAATAGCGGAACCATAATTTCTGGACCGCCTTTGAGTATGGTATCAACAAGCCAGTTATCCGACAACCAGCTTCTGCCGGCATCCGCATCTTGTAGTAATAAAATGAAATTCATTTATTTTTTTTCCTCCGACTTATAAAAATTTCTTTTCATGTTTTGAATTATAAGTAATTGTCTTCTATCCACTCCAAATGTTCTTTGGCAAAGTTGACCGCGCCGCGTTCATTATCGTCATCACTTTTGGAATATTTTTCTATAATTTGTTTATACCATCTTGCAGCGGCTCTGTAATCTTCAGTCATTTCATAAGAAGCTGCAATGTTTACCTGGCAGCCAACCGAAATGCTGGCATCAGGGTATTTTTCGTAAAGTTTCTTTAATTCCTCAATTGCCATGTCAAATTTTCTCGCATCAAAGAGCTTCATCGCTTTTTCATACTCTAAGTAACTGTTTATCTGAGAGAGATCATAGACGAGTTTTTCTGCTTCTGCGATTTTCTCGTATTTAGGGAATTTCTCTATTAACTGAGTGTATGCATCTGCGGCATTTGCATAATCTTTAAGATTATAATAATAATCGCCTATCGTGAATAAGCCATGCCCGGCGTACTGCGACTGTGGATATTTTTGCGCTAAGCGCTTAAAGGTTTCAACCATTTTTTCAGGCTGTTGTAATTCAAAATAGCACCAGCCTTCGTTATAAAGGGCTTGTGAAGCAAAATTGGTATTGGGGAATTTCTGATAAGTGTTTTTATACTCTTTAATAGCCAGCGTATATTCTTTGGCGTTAAACATCGCTTCAGCCGCAAAAAACTGAGCCTCTGCCGCGAGAGGATCTCCAGAATACGAAGCTGCATATTGTTTGAATGAATTATATGCGCCTTGCCAATTACCTGTTTCGTAATAAGCATAAGCTCTAAAATACCGGGCATCCTTTACGTTAGGATTATCCGGATAACGGGTGATAAATTTGTTAAATATATCCGCCGCTTTGTCGTATTCAACAGCATCAAAATAAACCGCTCCGAGACTGTACAATACCGCCGGTATTTCGGGAGAACCGGGATATTTTTCACTTGCTTCAAGTAATACTTCGGCAGCTTTATTTAAGTTTTCTTGCGCTTGATAACTTTGAGACAGGGTTATGTAACTCTGAACCTTCGTTTCGTCCGAAATTCCTTCGAGCTTTAAAACGCTGTTTGCATTTTCAATAGCTTTAGGATAATCGCCGGATTCAAAATAGATGCTCGAAATAGTAGCGGTTAAATTTCCTTTTTTTATAGAGTCTGGCTCGGCATCACGCATTTTTGTAATCATTTCAAGAGCTACATCTAACTTACCGGTTTTAGAATAAGCAAGCGCAAGTTTTTCGGTTATGTTGGATTGATAATCAGCAAATCTAATTCCGTAGTCGGGTGTGTTTTGAATAAATTCAAGGTCCTCAACTGCGCCGGCATAATTTGCAAGCTGATAATTTAATACACCGCGAGCGTACCTTGCTTGAAGTTTAATAAAACTTTTGGTTTCATCTTTTACCGAGTCTTGAATAACCTCTGTAAGATACCGGACAGCAGTGCTATAATCTTGTTTTGAAATATTAAGGTCGGCAAGTGCAAATTTAACATCGGGACGATAGTAAACGGAATCAGATTTTAAATCCTGAGCAAGAATTGCTTCAAGGAATTTTTCTCCTTCATCATACTGACTTCGTGCGCCGTAAATTTTTGTCATTTTTCCAAATGCCGCAGTATAATAAGGCGAACTGAATTTTACATGATCGAATGCTGCCATCGCCTCATCAAAACGATTCAGATCGTAGTATGCATTTATTATATCAAAATAAACTTGTGAGCTGTCAACTTGATCCGGATATTCCTTCAGCGCACTCAAATACATATCAAGAGCTTTTTCAGTTTCTTTTTGCTGAAAATATGTTAAACCGATTTGCACTTTTGCATTCCCTGCATCATTTGTTGCAGGATGTTTCTCTAACAATTCCTCAAATACCTCTCTAGCTTCAGAAAATTTTTCGAGAGCATTAAGCGAAAGTCCTTTGAGAAACATTGCACCGGGTAGAGCGTCGCTGAATGGATATTTTTGGATAAGAGAATCAGCCCAGTTAGCTGCTTGTTGATATTTTTTTCCGTTAAAGTACATAGCAGTGATGCTATACTCGGCTTTATCAACGCCAAATTCTATTTGCCCGGCAACATCGGCGTAGGCTTTAATATAAAATTCATACTCGCCCGCAGACTTATCAAACTGTTCTGCGTTTTGATACATCTCTGCAATTTTATACTGCATCTTTGCTTGAAGTTCTTTATTAGCAAAATTGTCATCAATTGCTTCTTGATAAACCACCCGAGCTGAATCTATACCTTTTTGGTAGAGCGTGTAATCTGCCATTTTAACGTATGATACTTCCACTAAAACAGGCAGTAAAGAATATGTTGAAACAACTTTTTGATAACTATCGATAGCTTTTTCAAATTCACCTTTTTGACGGTAACTGTCGCCTATTTTAACTTGAGATTTCGCGACTAATTCCAAAACAGACTCATCCGTTTCACGCCCCGCAGTAGCCTCAAAAATCTGTCTTTCTTTAACTGCTTTTAACTGAACATTCTGCCAATCCTGGTCTTTGAATGCTTCGGGTTTAAAACGATTATTTAGATCAGCCCAATAGAGAATTGCATCATCATATTTTTTTAGATCAAAACTGTTTTGACCCAATTGGTAGATTGCCCGGGGCAGATATTCAGTTTGCGGATATCTTTTTATTAATTCGAGAAAATATTTATTGCTTTCCACAAGACTATCCAATTCCCTATGTGCCCATCCGATATCATATAAAGCCGTTTCTGCTTTTTTACTGGAAGGATATTTGTTAACAAGCTTTAGTGCCTCATCAATTGCGTCCTTAAAACGAGCAGTTCGGTAAAAGATATCATATATTTGAAACTGAGCAAGCGCCGCAAGTTGAGGTTCATCTTCCCGCTTCTCAACAATTCTAAAAATAGAAATAGCGCTGTCGGGCAATTCAAGATTTTTAAGTGCATTCGCCTTTTGATAATAGGCTGCAACAACAACCCCCACAATTAATTCGCCGTTTAGTAATTCAACTTTTACGCTGTCTTCCTCTAAAAATTCACTATTGGTATTAATAATGTAATTGTACTGCTCAATAGCTTTTCTAAAATTGCTGGAGGCATAAAAATTTTGCCCTCCTGTAAATGCATTTTTAAGCTCTTGCGGAGTAGGAATAAAATAGCTGGCAACGGCTGCCGCTAACATTATAATAATTTTCCAAATCATCTATTCTTTACCATTAAAATCCGGCATAAATCGAGAAAAACAAGACAGACTCCTCAGTTCCTTTAGAAGCATCCTGAGGTCTGATAAAATTTATGTTTGTATGTTTGAATCCAAAATCCATAACAACATTATAACCGCCGTATTGCGTTTTGTTACTGATAGAAAATGCAATTGTGCTTCTGTCCTGGCTGTCAGTATTATCACGGTAATTTCTAATCTTATACATGAAAAGATTAGTTAGTCTAAAGAAACTAAATCCCTGTACACCAAACCGGAGGTCTGTACTGTTTGTTAATGAATAATCAACTCTAAAAATTGGGATCAATTCCTGCTGATGGGTGATTACATTAGTTGATAAATCACCTGAAGCATCTTCAGAGGTTTTAACGATTTTTTCAGTTCTTATTTTTAACTGAGGACTCAATCTTAATTTATTGTTGAAGAAACCAAGTGTGTAGTCAATTTTATTAACAATTCCCCAAAAAACAATTTCGCCCGGCACCTGATCGCCAAGAAGCCGTGTTTGTTCTTCGGGTAAATTTAATGCAACCTGCTTTGAACCGATTGCAAATTGTTTGTTTAATTCAATACGCACGTTATTTTCAATATTAAGATTTTTAATCTGTGTGTATTTAGTGCCAAGGTATAAAGAATTAACAAGTGAATTTCTGTAATTCATCGGATCTACAGTGTAAGTTGGATACGGATTGGAAGTTGTTATAACTCCTGTAAACTGATAACCGTCGTTTGCAATATTATCCTGAACCTGCTTTAACACATAGAACAATCTAAGTGAACCGAATTTAGGAGTTTCGGTAAAGTATGCTGCTCTTGCATAATTGACGTCGTTCCTACCACCGCGGGCTATTCCTTCCTCGTTGAGTTTACCTACTCGAATGTTTAAATTATCAAGCAAGTCTAATCCGGAAAATGCGTGATAACCATCTATATCTGGATCGTAAGGATAATCGGGCAGTATGTCATTTTCCTGCTCATCAATTACTCCATTATTATTCCAATCATCGCCATAATCAAAACTCGGCGGATCAGCATAGTAGGTTAAGAAGTCCTGAGCAAAATCGGGGATACCATCGGCATTTCTATCATCATCCGGAATCCCGTCGTTGTCGCGGTCTTTACCGGGGAAAATGCCTGCATCAGGCTGACGGATAATATCGCTAAGTGCGCGGAGTTCATTTATATTTTGGCGGTAACCAAGTTTGAAGTAGTCGCCCCTGCCGTTAATTATATCTTTATTTCTTTCCAACGCATCAGTGGTTTGCACTTGATAATGATAGAAACCATCTTCCCATCTATCATTGTCATCGTTGTCATCAACTAACGGATAAAACGCACCGCCCGGAAAGAGTATTAGTCTCTCGGGATAATAATTCAACTCATAACCGGAACCGAGAGCTTCCGGATAAAGAATTGGCTGGGGTATCAAACTTTGTAAGTTTGGATCAGAGTAGTAGCTATTCTCAAGTACGTAAGTATTAAGCCATGTTGTATAGGTTGGTGAAATTTTATATCTCTCGCCGCCGATAGTAAATCTTCCAATTTTTTTCTTTCCGCGTAAATACCAGGCTTCACCTTTGGTATCAAATTTTTTGCCTGAAAGCAAAGGATACTTTAGGTATTCAACACTTTGATTGAACTCGCCTTCGATATCGAACCCGGCGTGGCTGAATTTAAAGTTTAAACCGTAAACTGACATTCCTGTAGCAAGTCCGTAATTAATTGTAACGACCTGCTTGTTACTTGCATCTCGCACGTTGCCATGCGCTTGTGATCTAACAAAATAAGGAGTAGGTCTTCCTACCTGGTCTGTTGCATAGTGCTCTATAAATCTGGCGTCATTAAGATATGTATCGTGATTATTTACCCAATCCTGCGCAGTTTCTACTTTAAAATCATTAGCCAGCATAATCTGAAATCTAACAGACTCTACATCTCTCGGCATGATATAAGCGTAGGTTTTACTTTCGCGGGACGAGCTTGAAACCTGATGTGGATAGGAAACCGGCGGAATTGAATAAGTGTTTTTATAATTTATAATTCTTGAAAAACTTGTTGTATCGGCTCCTCTAAAAAAAGTTTTATCATTGATATCAAAGCCAATCTGACGTTCGTTATCTCTTAATTCATAATATTGAATAGGCTGTTGAAGATTTGTCGAAGCCTCGGTTGGAAGTTTGCCATAAATATTTACGGTTGGATGAACCTTTCCGTTTACTATAATAGTTGGAGGAGCATAAATAATTGGACCGGAGTTATCGCCGGGGGAATCATCACTAATTTTAACAAATATCATACGTGGTATAACATTGGCAACAACACCTTCGAGAGATGATTCTTTGCTATCTATACTGCTTCTTCTTTGATGTTGGTTAACGTAAGTGAGCCCTACAGTTAACATATCCCCAATGTCTGTTTCAAAGTGTCCGCCAAAAAGGTACTGGGTCCAATCTCTAATTCTTCTTACGCCGTCTGAATATATTGCGCGGTCAAAGCGAAAACGAATTGGATCTGAAACTCTTGATACAACAATAGTGCCTCTGTACTTTGCAGTACCGGCATCCCACCGGATACCGTTAAACCGGGCTTTGTCGAAAGTAAGCGATGTAAACTTAGTACGGATAGCATCACCAACCATAAGGCGCGTTTCAAATCCGCCATAGGAATCACTTCCGATAATAAGGTTATTAAAATAGTTTTGATAAAAGCGGGATTTTACAAGATCGCTTGATCCACCGTCTATATTACCCGAAGCTTGTTTTTGAACTTCGGAAAGTTCGTAAACTGTTGTGCCTTCAATTAAAAAATTTCCGAAGTTATCGAAGAATTTTTTCTTTATAAACGAAGAGCTATAGTTTTCGTAATTTCTTCCCGAATAGTTTTGATACCCTGTTTCCATCGAAGTTTTATCTGCTATAAACTGCGAAAAAACATTTTGGGCAGAGATTAAAAAAGTCACTATTAAAAAAATCGTAATACGAAATGCGTTCAAAATTACCTCCTGCAGCAGAGTTAAAAATTAAAATTATAGCTTAAAGATACTTTATGGCTGCCGCCAACTTCAGTTAATTCGAGCGGGTACATATAAGCATAATCAATTGTCAAATTTTCTACCTCAAGACCAAAACCACCGTTAATTCCACTGCGACTGAACGGAGTATCATTAACGGTTCCGTTATATCCGGCTCTGATGAGGAAACCGGTACTCAATCCTAAAACTTCCTGGCGCAATCCCAGAAATTCTGCGCCGGTTTTAAGATAATAGGCTTCACCCTCTTTAACAAAATCCAGAGCGATTAAATAGTTGTAACCGGCTGACACGTAGGCTAAACCTGCGGCAAGTATCATCGGCAGCTTAGCATCTTTATTCCCATTGGAAGCGATGCTCGGTTCTGTGATGTTTTGCGCTGCTAAACCTAAGCGCAAATCGGAGCCATTTAAAATATCTTTTAAAGTATAATGGATGCCGGCGTCAAAAGTAAAACCAAGGTAAGATAAAGCTGCTTCTCCCGGCGCAGCGTCGGCAGACCAGCGCAATAACTTCACGCTTCCCCCAACAGCAAATGATTCATATAATTCTCTTGCGTATGTTCCGTAAACTATATTTTCCTGCCATAGGTTTGTGTTGAGGAATGTTCCGCCAATTCCAAATTCACCAACAACACCAACCGGAACAATTGCGCTCAAAGAAATGTAGTTCAGGTTATCGTCCTGCACGCCCGGGTACAAGTTCGAATACGTAGTAGAAATACTAAATTTATTTAAGCGGTAAATACCGGAGGGATTATAAAAAATTGAATATGGCGCATCTGCAACAGCGGTATAAGCGCCGCCAAGTGAAAACACTCTTGCGCTGTTACCGAGGTCATCAAAACCGCCGGCTCGAACAGATGATGCTATTAATAAGATTAAAATTATATTATAAATTATTTTCACTTCAACCCTCGAATGGTTTAGTAAGATACAACAACGGTTTTACTTAGATATTCACCTCCGTTGTCACTGTCTATAAAAATTTGATAAATATATACTCCCGGGCGCACAAGTGAACCGGATTCGTCACGTCCGTCCCAGGTAACGGAATTTTCAGCAACAAATGCCGAAGATGCGGTCATTTCATTTATTAGATTTTTTATGAATCTTCCGGTAAGATCATAAACCTTAATTTGTAAATTTCTTGTCTCTTTTCCGATTAATGTTTTAGGTTCTGCTATATTGCCAAGGAAAAAAGTAATTTTAGTTTCATCATTTATACCGTCGCCATTAGGTGTAAACGGATTTGGGGCGACTTTAGAATTTACTATTAACTTTTCAGGAACGCCTGTGGTAACAACGCTCCAGCCTTGTACACCGTTATTTAAAGGAGAATCAAGCTGTTGATAATTATTGGCAATTTTATTGCTTACTGCTTTCACAATAAACGGATTTATATTAAGGAACGGAGTAGTGACGAATTTGATTTCAATAACTGAATTAGTCTTAACGGTTGTGGGAAAATAAATTCTAATCTGATCGGTTGAAATGCTCGACAAAACCGAAGCAGGAGTTCCATTTAAGAATACTCCGGTCAACTGAGACGGAGAAGGCGTCGAAATTATAAGAGAATCAATTCCATAGTCGCTCGATTCAAACTGAGCGTTTATAGAAAGAGTAAATTCTGTTTCTTTGAGCACAGGTACAAATTGTGGATTTATTTTAGTAACAACATCAGCAACTACTTTATTTGTATCATAATTAATTATTATATCGTCAATTCTGGGGGATAATAAATTGCCCGTTGAAAGATTAATTTGGTACTGAATGTACTGCCTCGGTTCAAATACATCAAACTGGCTGTCTGATTTACTTTTCGCCTCAGACCAATTACTCCAGGTTAAATCAACATTTGGATTAGCACCTGTGCGAAAACTAAATGAAGCTGATGTTCCCTGCGGTACATCACCAACGAACTCAAAGCTGCCTACATTAACTTTTTGGTTAAAATTTCGTACTGTGGAGACGTATTTTCCGGCAGGTAAAAATCCTTCGCCATAAACTTCTATTTCCGAAATTGCGGTGCTTGTATTTGGCGACATTACATCAATAACAATTTTAACATACCGGGCAACGTAAGGATTAAATACAGCGGTTTGAATTGTATCTACCGTGTTAGGATTTTCAAAAACTTTTTCAAGAGTAAGCGTATCGGTTCCAACAAATACCGAGTAAGCGCGGGGTCTTAAATTTGGATTTGGACCGAATGGAATTATTTTAACTTTTTTAATTGTCCTAAAAGCATCCAGATCAATTAAAATAAAAGAACCGCCGCCGGGCTGTGTGCCGGTTGCGGGCAGGAAGCTTATGAATGTATTTTTTTTGCCGTCAATAACTTTACGTGGATTTGTAATGGCGGTATCTGTAGGAGGGGTTGCTGTATAGTAAACGTAAGCAAATTTTCCTTTTGCCAGATTTTCATTTTCACCACTTTTTAGTTCAAGTACGCCGGGAGTTTTATCAAACTCCACAAACGTTGTTGCAGAGGAATCGAATGATCCCGGGGTGTTAAAAGTAGTATCTATGAGAAAATTTTGTGCGCTTGTTTTATTCGTTAGGAAAATCGCACAAAATAGAACTAAGAGAGATAATAATCTAATATTCATGTGAGTAATATGAATTGATGATAAAAAGGGATTTTCAGAATCAATAACAGCTTGTAACAAAATTTCATGGATATCCGAAAGATTAAAAATTTATTGGATAAAAATAGAATGAATGAGATTAACAAACAATTGAATGGAAGTTAAAATATGCGAACTTTAAAGTATTTTTTTCACCGACTGTGGAATATCGGTTTACAAAGTTCATAATGTTTGTAAAATTTATATCAGTTTGTTAACGAACAAATTCAGAATTTAATTTCTTCTTAGTTCTGATCCCTAAATTCTAACTTCTAACTTCTTCTCCAATCAATTTATTTAACTAACAGATTGCCGTTTTCCATCAATTTTTTTCCATCGAGAAAAACTGTCGGTTTTTTTATTACTCCGTCAAGGTGAATAGGTACGTTTATGCTGCCGCCCATCGATACGTTATTACCGAGAGCTATATGAATTGTGCCCATAACTTTTTCATCTTCCAATAGGACGCCGCTTAATTTTGCGCTGTCGTTCGTTCCAATACCGAATTCTGCAATGCTGCGGGCATCTTTGCCTACTTTATCTAATTGTTTTTTCAACTGAACCGCCAACGCTCCACCGGTTATTTTTGTTGCGTAACCGTCTTTAACTTCTATTCTAATGTTAGCATTTTTAATCAGTCCTAATCCAGCCATCGAACCGTCAACGACAAAAACACCGTTAGACGTGCCTTCAACCGGAGCTACAAATGTTTCGCCGGTAGGCAAATTTGTACTCTCTCCTTTTTTATGGGATAAACCTTTGCTCGCAAAAGAAGTGCGTCCTTCAATTGAAAAAGTTATGTCTGTTCCGGCAGGCGCGGTTATTCTTACAGTTTTTCCTTTTTCTAAAATCTTCTTAAGCTTTATGGAAAGCTTAGATATCTTTTTATAATCTGCGTTCATTCCCCTAATCATTATTTCTTTGGTAATGCCGGGAAATGTTGCAACCCTTACGCCGTTAAAAGATGCGCTTCTTCGTGCGTTTGTATGAGTTAATGATTTTGTTGTAGGGCAAAACACTACGTCAAATTTTTGCATTAATTCTGCAATTTCGTTAGATGGTTCTTCACCGTTAATTTTTCCGCTTTTCGTCTCAACAAGAAGCGCTGTGTAACCAAGCCGAACTGCGTTATCATACAACGCATAACCAATTTCTCTTTTTTGTTCATCGGTTATTATTAGAATGCGTTCGTTCTTTTTAACTGCCATACATGTTTTAATGGCTGTCACTGCTGCTGTATCAAGTTTCGTTATTTTCATTTATCTTTTTTTGTTTTGTTGTTAGAAAGGGAAACCAATATTAAGTTGAATTACGGCATTAAATCCGCCGCTGCTAATAAAATCTTTCATAGGGGCACTGCTGTTCTCATTTAATGTTAACTGTGTGCCATCACTAAGTTGAACAGTATCAATACTAAAAACCGAGTAACCGGCTAATCCTTCAAGCGAAATGTATTCATCTATGATTTCAAGAATAAATCCGGTGCCTATTGAATAACCTATAGATGCTTTATCAGTGGAATAATTTAAATAACTAGTTTGTCCACCCGGTTTATTTGTGGTTGTTTTAAAATTTACCTTGTTGAAGTGAACAGCTGCATCTATAACTTTCCAGCTTAAAGCGCCGGTAATTGTTGTGCCTAAATCTATCCCGGCTCCCCAGCCTCTAATATCAATTTCATAAGTTACGGAACTATTGCCCGAATTAGTGTAATGTATTTGCGCCGATTTTTTTTCTACCAAAGATTGATAAAAACCTTTGAACGTAAGTATAAGCCCGCTAAGGTTTGCCCTAAATAAATTTACTCCTACTCTATAACCTTTTGCATTACCGAACTCACCCATTGGTTCTGATAATGAATCACTCCGGTTCTTATTAAAAACCCCAATGTAATTATTTAAACCTACAGGCTTATACATTTGTATGCTGTACCCGCCATAGCCGCCAACAAAACCGAGGCAGCCAAAACCAAAAGCCTGTGCATTCACTTTGCCGCTTAAAGCAACGAGAAATGTAAAGAGTAAAAGATATTTTATTTCGAAAGTGCGCATTAAGTATTTTTATCTGTTTCCTATGTTTAACATAATAATAAATTTGATTAAACGGAACTTATTATTTGAGTAGAAAGAGGTAAAAAAACTTTTAGTTTTATTATGATATCTTTTGAATTGGCTGTCCGTTCATTAGTTTGCGTCAGTTGACAGATTAACAATAAATATTTATTTCATCCCTCTCTCCAACCCATGTCCGCCCGGTCCCCTTTCTGACTGCCGGAGTAAAAAGGCAAACAACAAACCAAGAAAACCGAGAATAGAAAAAATCCACATTCCAACATTGTACCCGTCGGGATTTTGTGCCGTTGCATTGGATGCATCGTTAGCATATCCAATAATAATATTAAAAGAGAACAAACCTACGTTTTGAATCATAGTCATCAAACCGTATGCACTGCCGAGTTTCGATTCGTTCACAACAAGAGCTACGGAGGGCCACATAACTGCAGGGACAAGAGAAAATGCAATACCCATCATTCCCATCGGAAGAAGAAGATATTTAGGCAAAGCAACGCTTAAATCAGCAAAACCAATAGTGATGTTCAAAAAATCTTCGGGCATCATAACATCGGGCTTGCCAAATTTATAAGCCATCATTAAATAAACTGGTATTATGAGAAGCGAACCGAACATCATCAAATAGGAACGTTTGCCGAATCTGTCTGATAAATATCCGAAGATGGGTGTAAAAATCATGGCGGCGAGCGTCAACAAACTTGACAAGCTTCCGCCGACTTCGCGCGAAGTGTTATGAGCTTCTTGAAAAAATTTTACGGCGAAGGTTTGAAATGGAAACATCGCCGAATAAAACGTAACGCACAGTGCAGTAATAAACCAAAAGGACTTACCGAAACTGAATATCTCTTTTATAACAATTTTATCCTGGTTCCCTTCCTTCGGGAGTTCATAATTCTTGCTTGCATATAAATCAATAAAATAATAAAGAATGATGCATAACATTGCAAAAATACCGGCAGCAACTGTTATCCATAAAGGAGACTGCCAGTATGAATATAAATCTTTTCCCCAGCTTGGCGAATTTAATGCCATAAATGAACCGAGCCGCGCAACTGTTAGATTCAAACCGAATGCGAGAGAAAGTTCTTTCCCTTTAAACCATCTTGCAATAATTGTAGTAATCGCCACGATCATTGATTCTGCCCCAAGCCCAAAAATTAATCGTCCAGCCGCCATCGTAAATAAACTGCCATTCACTGCAGTCACCAAAGCGCCAATCATAATTAATAGAGTAAATATAAAAACAGATTTTCGCGTTCCTATTCTATCAATAATTAATCCGCCAATAAGAACCATAATAATATTTGGGAAACTATAGATTGCGTTTAGCAGCCCTATGTTTGCGTCGGAAAATCCAAGCTGCGTTTTTAACACATCGGCTAGCGGACTTATGCTGTCATATATATAATAATTGCCGAACATTGCAAAACTAATAACAACAAGCGCAGACCAGCGGAAAAAAGCGGAAGGTTGTGGTTTGGTTTTAATAGCAGTTTCCATAAATAACTTAATTTATTTTTGTGATGGGAAAAAATAAAAAGCCCCCATGCGTTTGCAAAGGGGCGTTAACATTTTTATTCTTTAACGGGAATATTCTTCAGCGTTGCAAGAAGAAGATCCCAGAATTTTTGAACTGTGCTGATCTGAACTTTTTCATCGGGTGAATGGGCACCTTGAATTGTTGGACCAAATGAGATCATATCCATATCCGGATATTTTTCTTTAATGATCCCACATTCGAGTCCGGCATGAATTGCTTTTATTTCGGGGAATTTTTTATATGCGCTTTTATACACATTTTTCATAACAGTTAAAACCGGAGAGTGAATATCAGGCTTCCAGCCGGGGTAACCGTCGCTGTGCTTAACATCTGCTTTTGCCATCTTAAATACTAAGCCAACCTGAGCGGAAATGTCTGTTCTTTCAGATTCCACAGAACTGCGCTGACTTGTAGTAATGATTATGTTCTTACCTTTAGTTTCAATAACAGCAAGATTTGTTGATGTTTCAACAAGACCAGCTATATCTGCACTCATTTTAATTACACCGTGCGGAACGCCGTATAAAGCATTAATTAAATTAGTAGAAGTAGTTTTATCCATCACCTTAGCTTTGGATTTAGAATCAACGATTACTACCTGAAGATTTTTCTCAACCGATGCTAATTCTGATTTAACTGTTTGATTATAATTTTCAACAAATGTGTTAACTTCCACTGCTTTATTTTTGGGAACACTAATAACAGTAAAACACTCGCGCGGTATAGCATTATGTTTGCTTCCGCCGCTAATTGTAACGAGCCGGATTCCAAAATCATTGGAAAGTTTGTAAAGCAGCCTTGCCATAATTTTTATGGCGTTTCCTCTTCCGTCTTGGATGTTAAGTCCCGAATGACCGCCTAACAAACCGGTGATTTTAATTTCTTTTGCAATAGTATTAGCTGCGGCATCGGATGGATTAGAAGTAAATTTAGCAATTGTACTTTGACCGCCTGCGCAGCCGATATAAAGAGCGCCATCTTCTTCCGAATCCATATTAAGAAGAATGTCCGCATTCACGAAACCTGGTTTTAGCGCCTGCGCTCCAAACAAACCAGTTTCTTCATCGAGCGTAAACAATGCTTCGAGCGGACCGTGTTCAATATCAGTTGCTTCAAGCACAGCAAGCGCAGCCGCAACGCCCACGCCATTATCCGAACCAAGTGTTGTTCCTTTTGCTTTTACCCAATCACCCTCTGCGTAAGGTTGAATAGGATCTTTATCGAAATTATGCGGAACATCGCTGTTTTTTTCTGCAACCATATCGAGATGTCCTTGCAAAACCACCGCCTTCAAATTTTCTTTACCGGGTGTTGCAGGTTTGCGAATAACTACATTACCGAATGAATCCCTTTCGTATTTAAGTTTGTTTTTCTTTGCAACCGAAACTACATACTCGGCTACTAATTCTTCTTTCCTTGATGGACGGGGTCTTTTGCAAATTTCTTCAAAATGATTCCACAAGGAAACGGGTTTTAGGTGTCCTAATTTATCACCCATAACTAACTCCTTCTTGATATTAATTCATTAAACGAAATAAACTTGAAACTAAAAAGCTGGGTTAAAAATTTTGTAACTCTTTCTTCGGCAGGTTCAATTTCCTGTCCGAAATTTTTTCTTAATAGTTCTATTATCTGCTGCACATTTTTACTTCCATCTATCGCCAGCCAGGTTTGCGAACCAAATTTATCTAATTTAGCTTTTACAATAGGCTTCTTAAGTTTAGATGAAATTCCGAACAGCACTTTGTTTTTGAAACGCGGCACTAAAACAGCAACCTTACCATCTTCCTCAACTTCATAAGGATGAATTCTTGATGGTGTTAATTCTAAATAGTTAATGTCGCTAATAATTTTTTTCTTACCGAACAATATACAAATCTCCTGAAATAAAAAAAGGAATGGCAGTATTAAACTGCCATTCCGTAGAAGATATTAAATTACGGCTGAAGGCGGAGCCGGTTCATCCGGTCTTCCTGCATTCTTAACAGGTATCTGAATTAGTATGTATGCTATAATTGCAAATACAACAAGACTAATTAAAAATGTTGGATTTTCAAAAAACTTGAAGAGTTCAAATTCTCCAAAAGCCAATCCAGCAAATAGCAGCCCTACGAGGGCTTCGCCGGCAATTAAGCCTGCAGCCAGCAGAACTCCTAAGTTTTCTACACGGGACTTTTGTGCGTCGTTAAATTGTTTTTTAGCATTTACTTTTTCAACTAAGCCTTTAATTAATCCGCCTACAAAAATAGCAAATGTAGTTCCGAGCGGAAGGTACATGCCCACAGAAACAAGCATCGGGCTTTTGACGTTCATAAATATAAAAGCAACGCCCATCAACATTCCGGTAAAAATTAAAATCCATTCCATGTTTCCGGAAACAATACCTTGCGATAATATAGCCATCAAACTGGCTTGTGGGGCGGGTAAATTGGCGCCGCCAAAACCGGTGCCCCCCATTTTAATATCTCCTTCGTGCAATATTAAAAGAGGAATAAACATAATTGCGGATGCAACAACAACACCGATGATGTCGCCAATTTCCATCTTCCATGGAGTACCACCAAGTATGTGCCCGGCTTTTAAATCCTGAAGCATCTCGCCTGCGACTGCTGCAGCAACGCAAACCACGGCGGCTACACCAAGCACTGCTGCTATACCGGTAACACCAGACATCCCAAGCGCAACCATTAACAATGCTGCGATAACAAGAGTTGAAAGTGTTAATCCGCTTATAGGATTATTGCTTGAGCCTATAATGCCAACAAGATAACCCGATACTGCTGCAAAGAAGAAACCGGCAATTATCATTACAAATGTTGCAACGAGAGCAGCCACAACATTTTGAGCAAAATAATTATATATGAAAAACGTAACTACACCAGTACCAAGGATACCGATAACGATCCATTTAAAACTGATATCTTTATCGGTTCGGATTGTGTGAGATTCTCCGGATGCTGCTTTTTTAACATCCCCTATAGAACGGGCAATACCTGCCATTAAACTTGTACGCATTCTCCATAAAGTAAAACCTGCGCCCACAAGCATACCGCCAATAGCAATTGGTCTAACATATGTTTTCCAGGCAGAAATAATCATCTCTGACCAATCGGCATCTGCTCCTGCTTCTGCGTTGGCAAAATAAGCAATGATTGGCGCTAATAATCCCCACGCGATAACACCGCCGCTAAAGTTTAATGCGGCAAGTTTTGGACCGATGATATATCCAACGCCCATATACGCCGGGCTAACATCGGGAGAACGGAATAAAATACCGCCGCGACCAACGCCGATTAATTTATCATAAGATGTAGCAAATAATTGAAACTTAGCAAGCGTTTGAATTACAGCGCCAAGCCCCATAGCGCCAAATAAGTATTTGGAACCACCGCCGCCATGCTGCCCTGCTTTATGAATTTCTGCAGCAGCAACAGATTCGGGAAATGGAAGTTCGGCGTCTTCAACCATCACTCTCCTTAAAAGAGCTACGAACATGATACCGAGAACACCGCCGGCTATCATAATAGCAGTTGAAATTGCATAGTTGCCTGGCGTATAAAATGGTTTCCATATACCTGCAATAAAAAATGCGGGTAAAGTAAAGATTGCGCCGGCAGCTATTGATTCACCTATCGAACCAACAGTTCTTGCAAAATTTTCTTCCAAGACACTGCCTTTAAATAATTTTATTAAAGCCATTCCGATAACTGCCGCAGGGTATGTTGCAGCTATAGTCATTCCGGCTTTGAGACCAAGGTAAGCGTTTGCAGCACCGAGTACCACAGCTAATATGAGACCGATGACGAGAGCTCTGACAGTAAATTCTGCCATATTATTATTGTCTGGAGAGACAAAGGGAACAAACTTTTTGTCTTGAGACATGCGGTTTCTCCTGTAATTTTAATAATGAAATTTGCTTTGCAGCACTATTTAAAAAAAAGACGCCGCAATATAGAATGAAATGTTTTATTTCTCAATATTTTTTTAGTTAAATGACAATTGATTAAAATTTTATTTTTCTCATACCTAAATGACAAATGGCAAAATCGTATTTAACAGGGTCATTAGCATCAAATTGTTTTAAATTATTTGTGATCTCTTCCGCCATCTTCCAGCTTACGTTTTTTCTTTTCGTTAATTTTAACTTCATGCTAATGCGGGCAACATGTGTATCGACAG
>Ga0100389_1000549_pt1 | contig 29788 bp, 32 predicted proteins | sample CryGeymeta201513_FD_81537 | JGI IMG/M metagenome (GOLD analysis project Ga0100389, IMG submission 81537) | Groundwater microbial communities from Crystal Geyser aquifers in Utah, USA - Crystal Geyser metaG 2015-13 | ecosystem: Environmental > Aquatic > Deep subsurface > Groundwater | place: USA... | reverse complement strand
TTCAAAAAAAAAGAATTAACGCCTTTTATTAAACAATTTGTGTTGTATTTTTGTATATAAATCAATTACTTTTTAATAAACTTTATTATAGATTCATTATTAATTGAATTCTCTAGGATATTAATTTAAAATGACCGGCACTAGTAAAATTAATTTCAGCAAGTTGAGCGGCGCGGGAAATGATTTCATTGTTATAGACGGTGACGAAGAAAAATCACTTGAAGTAAACCCCGCCTTAATCAAAAAACTCTGCCATCGCCGCAATGGAATAGGTGCAGATGGACTAATTATCGTAAAAAAAATTGATGATGCAGATTTTACGATGCATTATTTTAATGCTGATGGTTCAACCGGTTCATTATGCGGCAACGGAGCGAGATGCGCAATAAAATTTGCTCATCTTACTGGCAAGTTTAGTTCTTCTCAAACAAGATTTATTTCAAACGGCGAAATGTTTTCCGGTGAGGTTATAAACTCGGAAATTGTAAAATTTTACTTGAATCCACCGAAAAAAATTAAATTCAATTTCAAAATTAAAATTTTCGGACAACTGATAAATGCTTGTTATGCTGATACCGGCTCGCCGCATGTAGTTATAAAAATCTGCGATGTGCTTGAAGATGTTTCGCAGCATAAGTCGTTTTATACTCTTGAGGAATTCCCTGTTCTTGAATTGGGAAAGGCAATTCGTTATCATAATGATTTTATGCCTTCCGGAACAAATGTTAATTTTATTGAAATAAAAGAAAATGAAATTTTTATTCGAACATACGAACGCGGCGTGGAAGATGAAACACTTGCTTGCGGAACGGGTTCAACTGCCGCTGCAATTGTAGCGTCAGTCACTGATAATTTGAAACCACCTATCAAATTAATTACAAAGGGGGGTGAAATATTATCGGTCGATTTCAAATACGAAAAAAATAATTTTTATAATTTATCATTAACCGGACCGGCGAAGGTTATTTTCACCGGCAGTTTCTTACTAAATAGTTATTCATAAATTTCCAGGAAAAAAAATGTCCAAAGTACTTTTTACAATACAATACGAAATCAAACCAGCTAACAGAAACGATTACTTAAATGTTATTAAAGAATTAAAAAACCTTCTTTCATTGGATGGAATTGAAAGTTATAATGTTTTTGAGGTCAAGGGAAAAGAAAATCATTTCTACGAGGTTTACAAGTTCGCATCCGAGGAAGCCTACGAAGCTTTTGACGATGACCAAAACGAAAGAATAAATATTCTTATTAATAAACTTAACGATATGACATTAGGAACTAAGTACACTACTTTGTACGAGTTACAAATACCTTAAGAATAGTAAGCCAACTCTCCTAAATTAATAGTCACTATTTAATGACTACTGAACACTATACTTTTGTTATTAAAATTTTTTTTACCCGAATGAATAATACACTTCACAAAATATATATCGCTGCGTTTTTTATAGTAGGAATTGCAGTTGCTATACTGCTTGCCATTAATGGTTACACTTATTATTCAACAATTGAAGAAGAAAAATTTTTTAATGCTTCGCATCAACTACTCAAACCAAGCGGTTATTTGGGGCATGGTTTGGGAATATTAGGCACTTTGATGATGATTGTGGGTGTAGCTATTTATATGATTCGAAAACGATTTCGTCTTTTTTTTAATCTCGGCTTTTTAAAGCACTGGTTAGAATTTCATATCTTCTTATGCACTGTTGGTCCGATGCTTATTCTTTACCACACGGCATTTAAGTTCGGCGGTATTGTTGCAGTTAGTTTTTGGAGTATGGTACTTGTGGTTATAAGCGGTATTATAGGAAGATTTATTTATGTCCAAATACCGAGGACAATTCAGGGGCAGGAATTAAGTATTAAAGATTTAAATGCATTGAATGATGAGATACAATTCAAACTTCTTAATAATTATAAAGTTAACGCTTCACTTCTTGCAGAATTTGACCATATAAATAGGATTAGCAAATATAAATCTGCCAGCACGCTCGGCGCTGTTGTTTTTATAATAAAAGATTATTTCAATATTAAGGTTCTTCTGAACAAATTCAAAAAAGAATTAAGAAAAATGAATCTGCCGCGTTCGGGTAAAAAAGAAGCTGTAAAGACAGCAAAGCAGATGCTTATAATGAGCCGCCGTATCGGGCTTTTGCGAACTATGCAAAAGTTGTTTAAATACTGGCATGTTGCTCATCTTCCCTTTGCTATTATTATGTTCGTTATTATGATAGTTCATGTGGCAGTTACTATTGCCTTTGGTTACAAATGGGTTTTTTAAGGAGGTTCTATTGAAATTCAAACCGGTTTACATTTATATAGTTTTAATTTTAACTGTTGTTGCAGTGTTCATTTTTGTTCCGAAGGATGATATTTCTAAATCGGAAGCAGAGGTTACGGATAGTAAAATGCCGCAGGATGAAATTCATAAAGGATTGGGCAGCAAGGAGGGTCCGCCAAGCAAAAGCAACGTTACAGGTAATATCAAACATCAGATGGAGATGATGAAAAAAGCCGTAGAGGATAATCCGAACGATACATTGGTTATTAGACAGTATGCAGATTTTCTTTCAGCCGCTCATCGCAGAAATGAAGCCATTTCTCTTTATGAACGAATTTTAAATATGAATCCAAAGCGAAGCGATATTTTATTCAACCTTGCATTTATCTATTACGACAAGCAGGAATTTGATAAATCCAAAGAGATGACGGATAAGATTTTAAAATATAATCCTGATGATTTACGTGCCCGGTATAACATTGGAGCAATTGCACATGCTAAAGGAAATATTGCAGAAGCAAAAAAAGTATGGAATGAACTTGCGGAGAAACACGCTTCAACAGAAACGGGTAAACTTGCTAAACAATCGCTTGAGAAACTGAATCAATAGTGGAAGTTCTGCTTGAAAATATTATAACTTATCTTTTAGTGATAATGATAAGCGGCGGAATATTTTTTTACTACCTCCGCAAAAAGAAAAAAGCATCTAAAGTTACAAGTAGAAAAATTGCAAAGGCAAAAGAGATGGGTTTTCATGAACCGGTGTCGCTTCACCCGGTTGTAAATCTTGACATTTGTTTGGGCAGCGGGGCATGTATAAAAGCCTGCCCGGAAAAAGATATACTCGGTATAGTAAGCGGACAGGCTCATACGATTAATGCAAGTCGTTGTGTTGGGCACGGCGCTTGTTTTCACGCATGTCCCGTGCAGGCAATTTCTCTTTGCATTGGAACAGAAAAACGTGGCGTTGAACTGCCGCATGTGAGCCAGGAGTTTGAAACCAACATAAAAGGATTGTACATTGCCGGTGAACTTGGCGGTATGGGATTAATTAAAAACGCGGTTGAACAGGGGAAACAGGCTCTTCAAAACATAACAAAGAATCTTAATAAAAACGCACAAGCAGAGTATGACGTTGTAATTGTTGGAGCAGGACCCGCAGGTATCTCTGCAACCCTTGAAGCATCAAAACAAAATTTGAAATCTGTTACCTTGGAACAGGATAGCCTCGGCGGCACTGTGTATAGTTTTCCAAGGGCAAAAGTAGTGATGACATCTCCGATGGATTTGCCTCTTCATGGAAAAATTAAACTTGGTGAGACTTCTAAATCGGAATTGCTCGGTTTGTGGATGGAAATTCTCGGCAAGTATAACATATCCATCAACGAACAGGAAAAAGTTGAATCAATCGAAAAGCAGGATGATACTTTTATCGTAATGACAAATAAAGGACATTATACCACCCGCGCAATCTTACTTTCAATTGGCAGAAGAGGAACTCCCCGAAAACTTGGTGTGCCTGGCGAAGAAAATGAAAAAGTTTATTACCGTTTACTCGAACCGGAACTAATTCACGAGCAGAATATTTTGGTTGTTGGCGGTGGTGATTCTGCAATAGAATCTGCTTTATTACTTGTCGAAGAAAATAATAAAGTAACTCTTTCTTACCGGAGCAATTCATTTTCGCGGATAAAGCCAAGAAATCTTGAAAAAATTAATCAAGCTAAAGACAGTGGTGAAATAAATGTTATCTTTAATTCTACGGTTGTAGAAATCAAAGATGATGAAGTTCTTCTTTCGATTGAAAATTCTGAAGAAATAACTATCCCCAATGATTTAGTTTATGTTTTTGCCGGTGGAGAACTGCCCACAAAGTTTCTTGAAAAAATCGGCATTACGATCACCAAAAAATTTGGAGATGCAGTTTTAAAGGGGAGATAAAGAATAGTTCTTTACGTCGTTCCAAAACTGTTTTACTTGCTTCAAATTAAAGTTTATACCTTGATAGATTTGACTAATTCTGCATATATTATACCATCCAATAATAATGTTTTTGTGCAATGACGAGAGAAATGTTTAGAAGTAAAATTCACCGTGCGGTTGTTACCATGGCTGAACTTTATTACGAAGGAAGTATAACAATAGACAAAGATCTTTTGGCTGCGGCTGATATTTTGCCTTATGAAAAAGTTCAAGTTGTGAATATAAATAATGGCAGCCGGTTTGAAACTTATACGCTCGAAGGTCCGGCAGGCAGTGGTATGATTTGTTTAAATGGTCCTGCCGCAAGACTCGGTTCGGTTGGCGATGAAGTTATTATTATTACTTATACACATTTAGATGAAGAAAAAGCAAAAAAACATAAACCCAAAGTTATCCTTGTTGATAAGGATAATAAAATAAAGCACGAATTTTAATTTTATTAGACATTTGAACGGATTACATCAGCATTGATTTTCTCCGATGTTTTCGTTAATATTTGCTCAAACAATGAGGCTGAATATGAAAAAGTTACTCGTAATGTTATTTGCCATTTTTGCGGTATCAAGTTTTGCACAATATAAAGATCCCGGATTTCCGAAGAACAATGTAAAAGACGGTATAATTACACAGCCTTCAAGTTCATTATTCGGTTTTCTTAACACCGAAAATTTCAGCATGCATCATTCCTATTCGATGAGTTATTCTTCTTTCAGCGGAAACGGTTTAGCGCTTGGTGTTTATACAAATAGTATGAACCTAAGTTTGGCAGAAAATTTAAATGTTCAGGTAGATGCAAGTCTCGTTCATTCGCCGTATTCAAGTTTTGGTAAAGAAGTTCAAAACAGTATAAACGGAATTTACTTAAGCCGCGCAGCATTAAATTATAAACCGTGGGACGATGTTTATATTTCAGTTCAATATAGACAGATACCTGCATATTCATATCCATACGGCGGTTATTACAACAGCTTCAATATGTTTGATAGATTTAATGGCAGCAGCAACTGGTTCGAAAGATAAATTTTGCTTATGAGTGTGATTAATTGAAGGAAAAAACACAACCCGATAAATTTCCTACGGTTGTAAATTTTAAAACATCAACAGCCAACTTATTTTTAAATTCGGTAATAATAATTTTGCTGCTTATCATAATTTTTCTTGCTTTTTCACTTTATACTAAAATAAGTGATGCAGGAAATGAGACAACTAATGTTAATGCTAAGCAAACAGCAGCAGATATTGTTCAATTAGAAGTACTGAACGGCTGCGGGGTTAGCGGGGTTGCCGAATCTTTCACTTCGTTTTTACGCCGTAAAAATTTTGATGTCGTCCATATAGCAAATTATATTTCGTTCGACGTAGATAACTCCCTGGTAATTGATAGAACCGGCAATAAAGCCAACGCAATTAAATTAGCAGAGACGCTTGGTATTAAGAAACAATATGTGATACAACAAATTAATAACGATTATTTTCTCGATGTATCACTTGTTATTGGCAGAGATTTTAATCAACTTAAACCCAACAAACAATAGGATTCAATTGGATTCAAGAGAATTAGTAGACCAAATAGCAGAGCACATTTTTTCAAAGAAGGGTTATGACGTTCACCTTCTCGATTTGCGCAACCTTACTGCAATATCAGATTATTTTATTGTATGCAGCGCCGACTCGGACACTCAGGTAAAAGCCATAGCAGATGAAATCGATAAGAGTTTAAGGGACCGTGGAATTAAATGCTGGCACAAAGAAGGTTATAAAGCGCTCAGCTGGGTGCTGATTGATTATGTTGATGTGGTTGTGCACGTGTTTAAAAAAGATGCGCGCGCGTTTTATAATCTCGAAAAACTCTGGGGTGATGGAGTTGTTACAAAACTTGAAGACCCTGCGCTAAATGCGACCGTCGGGAAAAAACCTGCGCGTTCGAAAAAATCAACCTTGTAATCTTTAGACGAAAACCACTTGAAAAATTATTTGAACTCGCTTTTTAACAAAGCTTCGACTTCGCTCGACTATTTAAAAGAAATCAATTTTACTTTCGATGTTCCCAAACAGGAATCGCATGGCGACCTTTCGGTTAATGCCGCTATGCTTCTAACTAAAAAACTTCGCAAAAATCCCCGCCAGATTGCTGAAGAAATAATTTCCAATCTTCAAATTGACGATGCTATTATATCTAAAGTTGAAATTGCCGGACCCGGATTTATAAACTTCTTTTTTACACCTTCATTTGTTGCAAGGATAATTAAAGTTGTCATTGCTGAAGATAAATATTTCGGTAAATCAAAAAAATATGAAGGTAAAAAAGCGAACGTTGAATTTGTTTCAGCAAATCCCACCGGACCGCTAACTGTGGGGCACGGACGCAATGCTGTTGTTGGCGATACGATTGCAAATATGCTCGAATGGGTTGGCTACGAAGTTGATCGTGAATATTACTTCAACAACGCCGGAAGACAGATGCGGGTGCTTGGCGATTCAGTCAGATTAAGATATCTACAAACTTTAGGTAGAGAGATTGAGTTTCCAGGAGATTATTATCAGGGCGAATATATTAAAGAAATAGCAGACGGTTTAAAAGTTGAATACGGCGAAAAATTGGTCGATGAACCTGCCGAAGGAATATTTAAACAGCGAGCCGAGAGTGTAATCTTTGATGACATCAAACAAAGTCTCGGACGGCTAAAGATAAAACATAAAATATTCTTCAATGAAAATAGTTTATACGAAGAAGGTAAAATTGAAGAGTTGTTAAAACTGTTCCAGGAGAAAAACCTTTCTTACGAAAAAGACGGCGCAGTTTGGATGAAATTTTTAGAACTCGGAAGCGAGCAGGACAAAGTGATCGTGAAATCTTCGGGAGAGCCTACATACCGGCTTCCCGATATCGCATACCACAGAGAAAAATTAAACCGTGGTTATGATCTACTTATTGATCTTTTGGGTTCCGACCATATATCCACTTATCCCGATGTTCTTGCCGGTGTAAAAGCTCTCGGGTATGATTCCGAAAAAATTAAAGTCCTTATTCATCAGTTTGTAACGATTGTTGATCAGGGTGAAATTGTAAAAATGTCTACGCGTAAAGCTAATTTTATTACACTAGACCAACTTGTTGATGAAGCTGGAGCCGATGTTGTTCGTTACTTCTTTAACATGCGGAACATAACAACGCACATGAATTTTGATCTTTCACTCGCAAAAAAACAGTCCGATGAAAATCCGGTGTTTTATCTTCAGTATGCTCATGCGCGTATCTGTTCAATCTTAAAAATGATTGAGAAGGAAGACTTAAATGTTTCAACCGAAAATTTAAACCTTCTTACAAGTGATGAAGAACTGCAACTTTTAAGAAAGATTCATCTTTTTAAAGATGAAATATTATACAGCACAGAAAATTTTGAAACTCATCGTATTTGTTTTTACTTAGAAGACCTTGCTGCCTCATTCCATAAGTTTTATACTTTCTGCCGTATTTTGGGCACTGATAGACCTCTGGCAGAAGCCCGTGTAGCGCTTGCCAGTGCAACTAAAATAATATTGAGAAACGGATTAAGTATTCTTGGCGTTAGCGCACCCGAAAGAATGTAGGAAACGGCTGCCGAACCGTGGAAAGTTTTTTAGTAATAACCTTTTTTTTAATAATTGGTTTTGCGTTAAGGAAAATTCCTCAGTTTAGTAGTGAGACCGGAAATGTATTAAACTTATTTGTCATTTACGTTTCCTTGCCTGCCCTTGTACTCCTTAAAGTTGCAGATTTAAAATTTTCAATTGAGCTATTTTTGCCTTTAATTACGGCGTATTTAATGTTGTTTATTTCTGCCGCTTCAGTTTTACTTTTATCAAGAATATTTAAATGGAATCGACAAATAACCGGCAGCCTTCTCCTTCTCGTCCCTCTCGGCAACACATCATTTCTCGGACTTCCAATGGTTCAAGCGTTTTATGGGAGTTCAGGAATGCCGTATGCAGTGCTTTATGACCAGGTGGGTTCCTTTCTGTCATTGGCAGTTTATGGTACAATAATTCTTGCTCTTTATTCCAATGGAAATCAAAAAACCGATGCAAAAATTATTTTAAAGAAGATTGTAACTTTTCCACCTTTTCTCGCAATAGTTGTCGCTTTGTTTTTACGTCCTATTGTTTATCCCAAAATAATAGTTGAGATTTTACAGATACTGGAAGCAATGCTTGTTCCGCTTGTAATGATAGCTATTGGATTTCAATTGAGTTTTAAAATAAAAAAAGAATTTGCTTCACCTTTGAGTATCGGATTGATATTAAAACTGGCGGCAATGCCTGCTGTGGCAATTCTTTTGGGTTTAATTTTCGGTTTAGAGGGAGAGGCAGTAAAAGTTTCAATTTTTGAATCAGCAATGCCTCCGATGGTTTCTGCCGGCGCGCTTGCAATTATGGGAGGATTAGCGCCGAAGTTAAGTGCAGCTTTAGTCGGCTTTGGATTAATACTAAGTTTTGCTACTCTGCCTTTACTTTTTAATTTACTCCAACTTCTTTTTTAATCTTAATATTCAAAATAAGAGCGTGTGAATAACAGTTACAAAAAAATATTGAGTAACTCACCTTACGCAAGAATTGAAGAAAAGATATTTTCTCCGTGGGTCTCTGAGCCAGCTCGGTATTTCTCTGTGCTATTTGTTGGTTTTTATTACACAGAGTGCCACCGAGAAGTCGCAGAGTTACAAAGTGATAAAACTTTTACGTAAGGTGACTGAGTAAATATTATTTCGTTCACCCATTTTTAGAATTGCGAAGACGGGTGGAATTACCCCGTATTTAGTTCTTATTAATTACGGGTGCAAAGAGGGCAGCTATTTAGTCATCTCGCTTTACTCCGCAATCAAAAATAATCAGTAAATCAGTTCTTAGCTAATTGACTGGTAAAGAACTTAGGACTGCCTATTGAAGACTGCGGACTTTTCAGCTAAGGCTTATTAATTAAAAATAAATCCATTAGCAAAATGATATTATTCACGTCGCTGTTTTAATGTCCTGTTCCAAATTTCTTCTCCCCGGCTGTTATTCTTAGATGAAGATTGTTCTGTTTTGGTGGAAGCGGGCATGTAGCATATTTGGTAAATGCACACGGCGGATTGTATGCTTTGTTAAAATCTAAAACCACTTTACCGATTGAATCCGGTTTGTCCGAATATAAAAATCTGCCGGCTCCGTATGTTTCTTCCCCGCTTGTTTCATCGGCAAAAATTAAAAACAATTTGTCGCCGCTGTTGATTACATCGAGTGTAAATTCTTTATTGTCTTTTGTAAATTTTAAATAACCGGGCGATATCTCCGCCTCAATAGTTCCAAGAACATTCGGAACAGCAATAATTTTTGGCGGAAGATAAGGAACAAATCGAGCTGTAATTTGCCAGTCTTCATTTATAGGATAGTGTTCAATACCGCGAAAATTTTTAACAAGTTCCGCTTCCAAATCTCTTAGGCGAATGCCAAACTTATCTCCTCTCTTTATTACAAACCATCTATAATTGCCGTAGGAAATTATATCGGGACTGCCGGTTAAGTCATCTTTCAATACAGTGCTGTCTAGTTTGGCATCATTTACTTTTGCGTCAATTTTTAAGATTACTGAAACTGATGTGTCGCTTAAATAAAATGTGCCAATATTTTCGGGGGTTGTTTCCGGGAACACAATATCATTATTCTTTCCACTTCCGAATGTGTTTGCTCCGGGTTCGAGCCAAAAAAGCCCGGCAAGATTCAACCATCCTGTTTCTTTCTTTAGGTTCTCTATACGTTTGTTCTGCCACCCGGTTATTTCTTTTTTATAACCTGGTAACGCCTTTTCTTCTAAAGACTTTTCGCACCCCTGCAAGAATGCAAATAGAATAAGATAAACTACACATGCAGAAAGATTTTTCATTTTATTCATCTCCTTGTTTTTTTTTGAATGCAAGATCATAATTAATTAAAAAAATATCAACTAAAACTTTGATTGTTCAGAAAGATGATTATAATTTTGATGTTAAATAATTGAAGATTTAATAACTTGAAAAAGAATCTGTAGAAGGAATTAAAAATGTTTAATAGGCTATTACCTAAAGAGTTGAAGTATTTTGAAAATTTTAAGGAAATGATTGTTAATATTTCCGAAATGGCGGATGAAACACATAAACTTTTTTCTGCCGAAGTGCCGGATAAAAACATAATGCACAAATTAAAACCTATTGAAACAAGGTGTGATGAAATTTCGGCAAAAATTATTAAACGATTAAATAAAACTTTTATTACTCCTTTCGACAGGGAAGATATATTCGATCTTGTAAAACGGTTAGACGACATTTCTGATATGCTTCTTGGCTCTGCAATAAGGATTGAAACTTTTAATATAACAAAAAAGATTAAGTACGCAGATAAATTGTCTTTCATAATCAATCAACAAATAATAGAACTTGACAAAGCAATTCAGCACCTTAAGGTAAAAAGCGTAAACGAAATGAAAGCGGTTAAAATTCTTGAAACCGAGGCAGATAAAATCTATCAGCAAGCTCTGAAAGAATTGTTTGAAAACCCAACAGACGTTTTGAATATAATAAAAGAAAAAGAAATTCTGGATATTCTTGAAAACACTTCCGATAAATGTCAATCAACGGCAAATATAATTCTTGCAATATTTATTAAAAACGCTTAACCTTCATGACTTTTGCAATCATCATAATAGTTCTTGCTCTAATTTTCGATTTTTATAATGGTATGAACGATGCAGCAAACTCAATTGCTACTATTGTATCAACACGTGTGTTAACGCCGCTTCAGGCTGTTATCTGGGCGGCGTTTTTTAATTTCATTGCCGCTTTTATTTTTGGAGTAAGTGTGGCAACAACAATAGGAAAAGGTTTGGTGGATGTAGCTATTGTTGATAATATTGTAATCTTTTCAGGTTTAGCCGGTGCAGTTTTACTCACAGCTTCTGCAACTCATTATGGGCTGCCGATCAGCGTTTCCCATTCTATTATTGGCGGATACGGCGGCGCTGCAATCGCTAAGGCTGGTTTTGCATCTATCATTATTTCCGGCTATATAAAAATCTTAATTTTTGTTTTTCTGGCACCTTTGTTGGGATTTATAATCGCTCTCATTTTTTCAATTATTACTTTATGGGTAGTTAGGAACCGTTCGCCTTTTAAAGTCGAAAAATATTTTCGACTACTGCAGCTTGCGTCGTCCGGATTTTTCAGTTTAGGACACGGTTCTAATGATGCACAAAAAACAATCGGTATAATCACTATCGTTCTTTTCACAAATAATTTAATTGGCGACACTTTTTATGTGCCGTTTTGGGTAATAATTTTAAGTTATACTATAATTGCTCTCGGAACACTGATAGGCGGGTGGAAAGTAATTAGAACACTCGGAATGCGGATAACAAAACTTACACCATTTGGCGGTTTCAGTGCAGAAACATCAGCCGGATTAACTGTGATAGGAGCAACATTCCTAGGAATTCCTGTAAGCACGACACACACAATTACCGGTGCAATAATCGGCGTTGGGTCAACAAGAAGGTTTTCAGCAGTCAGATGGGGAGTGGCTCGAAATATTTTGTGGGCATGGATTTTAACGATACCTCTTTCAGCAATATTTTCAGCATTAGCTTATTTTCTATCATCTTATATAGCACGCTCGTTTTGATGTGTTTTGCGAAAATATATGAATTTGACCGGATTAGTTATTCGCTTTTAAATAAAATGAACAGCTGCGTAAAGGGAAGCTCAGTAATTTATAAATCAGGTTTAAAAAAAGTCAATGAAATAAAGTCATTGCGAATCCGTTAGCTAATTGACAATGCCAGGATTAACCTAATTAGAGTGAGCTCATTTATATTAAAATAAAAACTATCTTTCCCGTGTAAATAAAGTGTACTGCGTTTATAACAACCGCTTCTTCTCTCATTTTGAGAGGAATAATGAATTATACAGTTGGGATTCTATATGAATATGCTGTTTAATAATTTTTGTAAACAATTAAACAATAATTTTTACCTCGTTATTTAACCATTCATCTACTCTTATTCTTGACTTTCAAGGCTTATATCTCTATTTTTTTGCCCTATTTATTCATCAACTAAAACAAATAAGATATATGGCAGATACTTCAGACTTCAGAAATGGATTAATAATAAAATACAAAAATGATTTATTTACTATTGTAGAATTTCAACACGTTAAACCGGGTAAAGGCGGCGCTTTTGTAAGAACAACCTTAAAAAGCCTTAGAACAGGAAAAGTACTCGATAATACCTTCCGCTCGGGTGAGGGTGTTGAAGTAGTAAAAGTGGAAAGAAGAAAATATCAATATCTTTATCGCGACGGCGATTTCCTGGTTTGCATGGATAACGATACTTACGAACAGATTAACGTACCCGTAATATTCTTCGGCGATGGAGTTTCATACTTAAAAGAAGCAGAGCAAGTAGAGATTCAATTTAACGGCGAAGAAGTTATTAACGTGGAGATACCTGTGTTTGTGCCGCTGAAAGTAACCGCTACAGATCCCGGCTTTAGAGGAGATACTGCAACCGGCGCAATAAAACCGGCTACTCTCGAAACAGGCGCTACGGTAAACGTCCCTTTATTTATTGAAGTAGGTGACTTATTAAAAATTGATACCCGCACCGGCGGATACGTTGAAAGATTAAAATCTTAAGCAAGGAGTTTTGATGGACATAAACCTTATTAAAAAGCTTGTTAAGCTTGTTGACGAAAGCGGCGTAACTGACCTGGAAATCGAACAGGAAGGGATACGAATTAAAATAGCAAAAAAAATTAGAACTGTTCAGGGATTTGACGCTGCTCAGTTGATGCCGCCCTCCATTCCAGTATCGTATAAAGATTCCGTTTCTCAATCAGCCGGTGAAGAAAATCTCTCCGTAAAAGTTGAAAAAGAAACTGACGTTCACGAAATCCGCTCACCGATAGTTGGCACATTTTACAGGGCTCCTGCTCCGGATGCAGATTCGTACGTGCAGGTGGGCGATTCCATATCCGTCGGCAGCGTACTTTGCATAGTTGAAGCAATGAAGTTGATGAATGAAATAGAAAGCGATGTTAGCGGAAAGATTATTAAAATACTTGTTGATAATGGCAAACCAGTGGAATACAACCAGCCTCTGTTCCTTATCAAACTAAGTTGATAAATTATTTAGAGGAATAATTGTTTAAAAAGATTTTAATAGCCAACAGAGGCGAAATTGCATTAAGAATTATAAGAACATGCAAAGAACTCGGAATAAAAACAATAGCAGTATATTCCGAAGCAGATAAAGATTCGCTGCACGTAACATTTGCCGATGAAGCAGTTTGTATCGGTCCTGCTTACAGCAAAGACAGCTACCTTAAAATTCCATCAATAATATCCGCCGCACAAATTACGGGCGCCGATGCTATTCATCCCGGCTATGGTTTCCTTGCCGAAAATGCTTCCTTCTCCGAAATTTGTATAGAATCAAATATTAAATTTATAGGTCCTTCACCGCAGATGATTAATGCAATGGGAGATAAAGCATTTGCTAAAAACACGATGCAAAAAAATGGCGTTCCAGTTATCCCCGGCAGCGATGGAGTAATAAATGACATTGATGTTGGTAAAAAAGTTTCTCAAGAAATTGGTTACCCCGTAATTATTAAAGCCACGGCAGGCGGCGGCGGCAAAGGGATGCGCATTGTTTGGGAAGAAAAAGAATTTACAAAAGCATTTCAAACCGCAAGAGCAGAAGCTGAATCGAATTTCGGAAATCCCGATGTTTATATTGAAAAATTTATAGAGAACCCGAGACATATAGAGATCCAGGTTATGGGCGATAGTTTTGGCAATGCATTTCATTATGGTGAAAGAGATTGTTCGGTGCAGCGCCGGCATCAAAAGTTAATTGAAGAATCTCCCTCGCCTGCTATTGATGAAGTAATAAGAAATAAGATGGGCGAAGCGGCTGTTAAAGGAGCTATGTCTGTTCATTATGAAGGCGCCGGAACGGTAGAATTTCTGCTTGATAAAAACAAAAACTTTTATTTTATGGAAATGAACACCCGTATTCAAGTGGAGCATCCTGTAACCGAATTTGTTTACGGTGTTGATTTAATTCGGCAGCAGATTATAGTTGCTGCAGGTGAAATAATTGAAACTCTGCCGGGTAAACCACACGGACATTCGATAGAGTACAGAATTAATGCGGAAGATCCCGAACACGGTTTCAGACCTTCTCCCGGGAAAATAGAATCGCTTCATTTTCCGGGCGGTTTCGGAGTTCGTGTTGATTCACATATTTATCAGGGTTATTCTATTCCACCTTATTACGATTCACTTGTTGCAAAGCTTATAGTCTGGGGGAAAAACCGCCAGCATGCTCTTGTGCGAAGTAAAAGGGCGCTTGAAGAATGCACTATCGAAGGAATTAAAACTACAATTCAGTTTCATTTAAAAGTATTAGAAGACCAGCGATTTGTAACCGGCAATTTTGATACTGGATTTTTAGAAGATTTTAAATATTAGCGAAGGATTTTTATCCTTATAATAAAAAAAAACTGAGGTAAAAGAATGAACGTTCCAGAAAATTTAAAATATACAAAAGAACACGAGTGGATTTCCGTCAATGGAAATATCGGAACAATTGGTATAACCGATTATGCTCAAGGAGAACTTGGTGATGTAGTTTTTGTTGACATAGATTCCGGCTTGAGTGAAATACAAAAAAATCAGTCCTTCGGTACTATCGAAGCTGTAAAAACAGTCAGCGACATGTACGGACCATGCGGCGGTAAAGTTTTAGAAATAAATAGCAAACTTGCAGATTCGCCCGAAATCATTAATTCGGATCCATTTGGTGATGGGTGGATGGTTAAGATCGAAATAAGCGATATGACCGAACTTAACGATCTGCTTGACGCTGCCGCTTATAAAAAATTAATTGGCGGTTAGGTTTATCTTTAGGGCATCTCTAATCCGTTAGTTAACGGATTTTTAGAGATGCCCTTTAATCTAATTTCATTTACTGCGGATTTTTTAGCCAGGTATTTAAAACAAAATCCCATCTGTGGGGTTTTGTTTTTATTTTGAGGGCGGCAATTCACTTTTTTTGTTAAGCAAATAACACAAATTGATTTAATGAGACAAGAAACAATTTTAATTATAGACTTTGGTTCACAATACACGCAGCTTATAACTCGCCGGGTAAGAGAAGCAAACGTTTATTCCGAAATTCACCCCCACACAATATCATCACAAGAAGTAAAAAAAATAAATCCTTCCGGTATTATTTTGTCCGGCGGTCCGATGAGCGTTTACGATGACAACGCTCCCAAAATTGATAATAGAATTTTAAAATTGAATGTTCCAATACTTGGTATTTGCTACGGTCTCCAATACCTCTGCCTTAAATCTGGCGGTAAGGTTCAAAAAGCAAAAGACAGCGAGTATGGAAAAACTGTTTTGCGCATTGTTGGTCATTCCCGCTTATTTAATGATTTGAAAGACGAATCCACAGTTTGGATGAGCCATGGCGACTTATTAACAAGATTGCCAGACGGGTTTGATATTATCGGTCAATCTGACCATTCTCCTATTTGTGCAATTGCAAATGAACCTAAAAATATTTATGGAGTACAGTTTCACCCCGAAGTGATGCATACCGAAGAAGGGCAGAAGATCATCAATAATTTTTTATTTAAAATTTGTAAATGCAGCGCTGATTGGACTCCGTACAATTTTATAGATTCAAATATTAAAAAAATAAGGGACAAAGTAGGAGGAGCAAAAGTTATTTGTGCTCTCAGCGGTGGAGTAGATTCAACCGTGGCTGCGGTGCTAGTAAAGCAGGCAATTGGCGATAATCTTGTATGTATCCATATAGATAACGGTTTAATGCGAAAAAATGAAAGCGCGGGAATAAGAAAACTATTTGATGAAAAGCTAAATCTGAATCATATCCATGTTGACGCGTCTGAACGGTTTTTAAAAAACCTTGCCGGTGTATTGGAGCCGGAGAAGAAAAGAAAAATTATTGGCGCAACATTTATTAAAGTATTTGAAGAAGAAGCAAAAAAATATGGCGAGGCAGAGTATCTTGTGCAGGGCACTTTATATCCTGACGTAATAGAATCGGTTTCTGTAAAAGGCGCTTCGGTTACAATTAAAACACATCATAACGTTGGCGGATTGCCCGCAAAAATGAAATTAAAACTCATCGAGCCTTTCAGAGAATTATTTAAGGATGAAGTTAGAAATGTTGGACGTGAGCTTGGAATTTCGGAAGAATTTATCGAGCGTCATCCATTTCCCGGACCCGGCTTAGCCGTAAGAATAATTGGAGATGTTACAAAAGATAAGCTTGACATTCTGAGAGAAGCTGACGATATTTTTATAAGCGAAATAAAAAAAGCCGGACTATATAACGAAATATGGCAGGCATTTAGTGTTCTTTTATCCGTGCATTCTGTAGGAGTAATGGGCGATGCAAGAACATATGAAAATGTACTTGCTTTAAGAGCGGTAACATCTGCTGACGGAATGACTGCCGATTGGTACAGTTTCGATTCAAAATTTCTTGCGGATGTTTCTAATTTAATTAGTAATAAAGTCCGCGGGATTAACCGGGTGGTTTACGACATCAGTTCAAAACCCCCATCCACGATTGAATGGGAATAAAAGTGAAAAATAATTTTCATATCGAAAACAGAATGAAAGCTGCTATGGAGTATGAAGTTCAAGGGAAATTACTTCATGCTGTTCAAATTTTTCGTTCAATTATAGAAGAGGCTCCCGAACACTTGGAGGCATATTATTGTTTAGCAAATTTATACGAACAATCGGATAATGTGGATTCGGGGGTTGAACTTCTCGAGCAACTTCTTGAGATTGATCCGATAGATAAGAATAGAAGATTATACCTCGCACAATATCTTCTTCACAATACACAGTGGAATAAGGCGATAGAAGTGCTTAGTTATTTTTCTCCCGAAGAAGAACCATTAGCCGCTTTTTTCCTCGGATGTTCTTACTTTATGATGAAAGATTATGAAATTGCAAAACTTAACTTTCAAACATTTGTGAGCAATAAAAATGAATCGGACTTGAAACATGAAGCATTTTTGTATCTTACCAAAATTAATTTAGAACTTAACAATTATGAAACCGCTCTTAATTTTGCCAAACGTGCAGAACCTGTTTACTTCAATTATTGGGAATTAAGTTTTCTCGTTGCAAAAATTTATTATAAAATGGGAATGTTTGAACATGCAATTAAGCCAATAGAAAAATCAATTAAACAAAATCAAAAAATTCCAGAAGTATATGCGCTGGCAGGTAACATTTATCTTAGAGCCGGTCAGTATCTTAAAGCAGAAAAAAATCTTCTTAAATTTTCAGAACTAAGCGGGGAAACTTCGCCCGAATTTTATGTGGGACTTGCAAAGGTTTGCCTTAAAGCAGATAAAGCGAAAGATGCACTGAAATATTACGAAAAAGCAATTCAACTAGATCCGGAAAATGATTCGGCAATAGCAGGCATAAATAGTGCAAAAACAATATTAAATAATAATGTGGTCAATGATGGTTAGACTAATAAAGTATTTTGCAGCAATTATTTTTATAATTCTTTTTACATCTTCTTCATTCCCTCAAAATACTGAAAATGTAAATACCGAATTTAAACTTGCCGTTAATTTGTACGATGCTCTTCAATATAACGATGCTCTAAAAATTTTCAATCGAATTGCTTCAACGGAAAAAATAAATTCTAAAACAACAGTTTCCTATATTTTTAAGGCTAAAACTCTCCTAAAACTTGACCGTTTTGAAGAAGCAAAGCAAACTCTAATTAAGATGATTGAGTTGTTCCCTTCAAGCAAGTATAAAAGTGAAGCAAGAATAACCTTAGCAAAAATTTTATTTGAACAGAAAGAGTATTACGAGTCTTTAAAACCAATTTTAAGTTTAGTTGAGGATTCTAAATCAGATGAATACCTGGATTACGCAAAAACAACCGGTGAAAAAATTGCATACAGTTTTCTACCATCATCTCTACTTCGGGTTTTAAATACTCTTTATAGCGGTGAAAATACTTCGCCTTATCTAAAGTTTCTTCTTGGCAGTGTATATCAGAAAGAGAATAATCCGGAGGTGGCAAGACAAACCTTTGAAGAGTTAATTACTAAATATCCCAATTCTCCCGAAAGAGCACGTGCGGTTAATTTAATTAGAGATGGAGTGAGTACTCAAAAAACAAATTCTGATTTTTCATCTCCGTTAATCGGGGCAATGCTTCCTTTAAGCGGCGTTTCTTTAAGTGACGAACAATCCGCTGCGGCTAAAGAAATTTTAGAAGGAATTCGTTACGCTGTTTATGAATACAACGACGTGCACGAATCTAAAATTGGACTTGTAACTAAGAATACCGAACTTTTAAAAGAAAAGATCCAAGAAATTGAACAGTATTTTGAATCCAATAAAAATATTAAAGCGATCATTGGTCCTGTTTTTAGCAGCGAAGTGAGAACAACACTTGAAGAATTTAAAAGTAATAAAATTCCAATAATTTCTCCCACGGCAACAGATAACGATTTAACAAGTTTGTACGATAATTTTTTTCAGGCAAATCCATCATTCGAACTGAGAGGCAAGTTGATGGCGCAGTACGTTTTCTACGTTGAAAACAAAACCAGGATGGGAATCTTAAATGCAATTGAAGGATACTCTCCCCTTTTAGCAGGCGAATTTCAAAGAGAATTTGAAAAATTAGGCGGTCGAATTATTGTTAAAGAAACTTATAGCAGCAATACATTCGATCTTTCGCGTCAGATGTTAAACATAGCAAAATATCACTCCGAGATTGAAGGGATTTACATTCCCCTTGCAGGCAAGACTGATGTGCCGGCAATTTTATCTGAAATGGTTAATAATAGTTTAGTCATTGCCATATATGGAAATCAGGATTGGCTGCTTGCTTCCGGGTTTGAAACTTCCCCCGAGATAAGTAATAAAATAACTTTTACATCGGATTATTTTATTGATTATAACAGCCCCGATTATCAGTCTTTCAGTAAAAAATTTAATCAGACAACCGGGTTAGACCCTAATCGAAATATTTTTTACGGCTATGATACCGGCAAATATTTGCTCACGGTAATGCGTAACATTGACCCGAACAGTGAAAATATTAAAACGAAAATGGAATCCGGGATTATTAGCAGCGGTTTTCATAACAACATTGCTTTTGATGATCAACGGGTAAATAAGTTTTTAAATATTGTTCGATATAAAGATGGTCGGTTTGAGTTGATAGATAAATTTAAAGCCGGCAAATAATAAAAATGTAATGGGATAAGTTATGTTAGCGGTAAAAGATCTTCCATTGGATGACCGCCCGCGCGAAAAACTAACTATGCGCGGCGCACAAAATTTAACCGATGCAGAACTTCTTGCAATATTATTGCGCACAGGTAAAAAAGGGAAATCGGTTATTGCAATTGCGCAGGAATTAACCACCAATTGCGGAAACCTTGCTGTGCTGTCAAGTAAGTCAATTAGTGAGTTAACAAAAATTAGCGGTATCGGAAAAGATAAAGCAGTTACCTTAATGGCAGCATTCGAAGTTAGCCGGAGGATTCTTTCGCAATCCCGCTGGTTTTCTGAGAAAAAAATCACTACCCCGGCAGACGTTGCAGAAATATTCATCCCTCTCTACGGGCATAAAGATAAAGAGCATTTTGTTTTAATTTGCCTCAACAGCGCGAATAAAATAATTACGCACGAAATAATTTCAATAGGAAATCTAAATTCGAGCATTGTTCATGCGCGGGAAATATTCAAATCCGCAATTGAAAATAGCAGCGCAAGTGTTATTCTGCTTCATAATCACCCCAGCGGTAATTCCGAACCGAGTAATGAAGATATCGCGATCACCCGAAAATTGATTGAGGCGGGTAAATTATTAGATATTCCAGTGTTCGATCACATAATTATTGCCGGCACAAAGTACTGCAGTTTTGTAGAAAAACGACTCATTTGAAAGTCAGTTCAGCAAATATTATAGTGTTTCTCACATAAATGATTCATAAATATTTTTGCCCAGGATTGGGCGTATTCATGTTAATGCGCATTTAAATTCAATCTATTTAATCAATACGCACAGATTCTCTCCATTTTCCACATATTGAAAATATAAATATTTAGTAACTCATGTTACGCACGAAATAATTTTTTGCCACATTGACCATCGGGAAATACCGCAACTCGGGAAAGTCTCTAAGACACAAAGGAAAAACTCAAAATTTACTTGTTTATTCAAAACTTCTTAGTGCCTTGGTGTCTCTGTGGCGAAGTTATCTGAATATCTGCGTAAGGTAAGTTAGTAAATCACATTACGCAGATATTGTAGTACGGAGTCCGTTAGCTAACGGATAAAAATTATTTAATTTAACGAAGCTTCGCTTCGATTTACATCCGATTAACTGTTTCTTGCGTAAGGTGAGTTAGTAAATTATAACGATTAAAATTATTATTTATTAAGGAATTGCTTGAATTTTTAAGAAGATTTTCCTATATATCCACCCACCGGTTTGTAACCTTTTGTTATGAAGTTAATTACGGATAGAGTCTATCCTCTTAAAACAAGTTAGTGTAAAAACACTTAAAATAAAACAATCAATTATGGAGGTTCTTATATGAAAATCATTCATGTAGTAAGAAATACAGTCGTTATTGCAACCTTTGCTGCAGCGGCAGCTATGGTAAGCGGATGCGGCGGTGTCAGCGAAGCTCAATATCAAGAGCTTAAAAATCTAAGAGCAGAAGTTAGTTCGCTTGAAAAAGAAGCTAATCAGCTCAAAGAAGAACGTTCACGTCTCGAAAGAGAAATTGCAGAGAAGAATGCAAAGCTCCAGCAATGCCAAAAGGACAAAGAGCAAACCCAGGCTAATCTGGATAAGCTTCCTAAATAAATTTTGAATAATTAAAAATTTCGGAGGAAATTATATGAAATTAAGAAAATATATATTTGGTGTACTTGCACTCCTTCTCATCTTCTCTGTTAACATTGTTGCTCAGGAAGAGATGACCGAGGATGAATGGCAAGCAGAAATGAACCGCTTGAGAGAGAAAAAAGAAATGCTAACGCAGGAAATTCAATCTCTACAGGAGGACATTAACAACTTAAAATCCACACAGATCCAAGATTATGAAGACTGTATGGAAGAATTATACGCTCTTGTTGGCGCAACTAAAACCGATGTTGATAACTTCAGAAAAGCCGTTGCTGAACTGAATGGTAAAATCAACAGAAAAGAAGGACCGAAAGCCGACAGACAAAGCGACCTGGACGCATTAAAACATAATAAAATTTCGGCGCTTCCAGAATTTTTTGACAAGGTGCATAATCAGATGCAGAGAGCATTAGACAATTGGGTTGAAGAACCACAGGAAATCTCATACACTGTTGTTAAAGGCGATCACCTATGGGGCATTGCTAAAAAACCCCAACATTACGGTAATGGTTTTGCATGGCCTGTAATTTACAAAGCTAACCGCGATAAAATTAAGAACCCGGATTTAATTTATCCTGATCAACAGTTTACTATACCTAAACTTACTGAAGAGGAAAAATCCAAATATGAAAAATTAAGAAGCAATTATAAACCTGCTCCGGTTCAATAATATTTTTAAATTAGGATTGTAAATATTTTTCTAAGCCCTTTTCATTTACTTGATAAGGGCTTTTTATATTTAAATTATTAGAATATGACAGCTATCGAAAAAAGAATTCACCTTGAAAATGTGGATATGTTTTCGCTTCTTGGAGCAAACGATTCAAACTTAAAACTCGTTGAAGATAAGTTTAATGCAACAATAATCGTGCGTGGTGAAGATGTAATTATCAAAGGAGTGGTTGAAGAAGTTGAGTTTATCGAACGTGTTTTTAAAGAAATGGTGTATATTTTAAATACCAATGGGACATTAAAAAATTCGGACATTGAGACTATTCTTGAGCTTACAATTCAAGGTAAAGAAATTATTGATGACGAAGAATATGATTCAATAGTTATTTACACAAAAAATGATGTTATTAAAGCACGTACGCCAGGGCAAACGAGATATTTGCAGACCGTTCGAAAAAATGATATTTGTTTTGCTATAGGACCTGCCGGTACGGGAAAAACTTACCTCGCTGTTGCATTTGCAGTTTCAGCATTGAAAAGAGGCGTTGTAAATAAAATTGTATTAGCCCGTCCGGCGGTAGAAGCCGGTGAAAGTCTCGGGTTTTTACCCGGCGATTTCCGCGAGAAAATAGATCCATATCTCCGTCCTTTATATGATTCTCTCGATGATATGATGCCTTCGGAAAAACTGAAAAGTTATATTGAGAAAAGAGTAATTGAGATTGTACCGCTTGCATATATGCGCGGACGTACTTTAAACAATGCTTTTGTTATTCTCGATGAAGCTCAAAACGCTACCGATTTGCAGATGAAAATGTTTTTAACGCGTCTTGGCGCTAACTCAAAAGCAATAATTACCGGGGATATAACTCAAATAGATCTACCGCCAAAAAATATTAGCGGACTTGTTCAAGCAAAAAATATTCTTCAGGATATACAGGGTGTTGGCTTCATTTATTTTGATAAATCTGATGTTGTGCGCCACCGTCTTGTAAAAGAAATAATTGACGCTTACGAAAAATTTAACAAGGAGAAAGAATAAACTATTTTATTGTTTTCTTACTTTCATTCCAATATATATCCATCTCTTCAAGATTTGATTCGTTTATTTTTCTTCCGGTTTCTTTTATCCTGCTTTCAACGTAAGCAAACCGGTTAATAAATTTCTTGTTCGTTCGCCTCAATGCGTTCTCCGGTTCGATGCCGAGGAAACGGGCATAATTAACAAGAGCAAAAAAAACATCTCCAAATTCACCCTCAAGTTCAACTTTGCTTTCATTTATTTCGGATTGATGCATTTCTTCAATTTCCTCAACCACTTTTTTCCAAACGTCCTCTTTGTTCTCCCAATCGAAACCAACTTTCGCAGCTTTTTCCTGCAGTCTCGTTGCACGCTGCAACGCCGGCATCGATTCCGGTATTCCGTCTAATAAATTTTCCCTGCCTTCGGAAAGTTTAATTTGCTCCCAATTTCTTTTAACATTCGCAGCGCCAGTAACTTCAACATTTCCGAAGACGTGCGGATGGCGTCTAATCATCTTTGCTTTTATTTCATCAATTACTTCATTAATCTGAAATTTATTTTCATCTTCTGCAATAGCTGTATGAAAAACCACATGCAGCAATAAATCGCCAAGTTCTTTTTTAAGTTCATTATAATCTTTTTTGTCAATTGCATCCACAACTTCATAAGCTTCTTCAATAGTGGCTGCTTTGATCGAATCATTCGTCTGTTCTCTATCCCATGGGCATTCTTTACGAAGTCTTCGAACAATATCAACAAATTCTTTAAAATTATTTCCAATCATTTATAAAAATTCCTTAAACTTGTACTGATAATTATCTATTATTTAATCTGTATGAAAGATAACAAATAACTTACAAAAAAGGAGACACAATGATTGAAGACAGAATTAAACAACTCGGTTATACTTTACCAGAAGCGCCAAAACCATTGGCTGCCTACGTCCCTTCATTAAAATTAAATGACTTTGTTTTTACCGCCGGACAGGTGCCTATTGTAAACGGCAAAATTGAATATACTGGGAAACTTGGCAAAGACGTTTCAGAAGAAGATGGGAAAAAAGCTGCCATAGTTTGTGCGCTTAATTGTTTGAGTGTAATAAAATCTGCTGCCGGCAGTCTTGATAACATTGAACAAATTGTAAAAATGACCGTGTTCGTAAATAGCGCTGATGGATTTACAAAACAACCATTGGTAGCAAATGGCGCTTCAGAGTTATTGGTTGAAATTTTTGGCGACAAAGGGAAACATACACGAAGCGCAGTTGGCGTTAATGAACTTCCAATGAATGCTGCAGTTGAAATAGAGATGATAGTAAAAGTAAGAAATTAGAAGTTAGAAGACAGAAGTCAGAAGTAGGGAAACAGAAATCAGAAGACAAAAGACATAAGAAAAAACAAACAAATTCTATCGCATAACCCGGGAAACTAGAACAAAAAGGAATAATGAATAACGGAACGTAGAATATCGAAGTATAAGAAATTCATTATTCTTTATTCCTTGTTCGATGTTCGATATTCACTTTCAAGAAAATATTCTTGCCATTCTGTGCGGAATATTTTTCAAATAATCTAACTCTTAGCTTCTAATTTATAAGTTGCTAACTTTAAATCCCTCACTAACTTTAATGTGTTTGAGTACTTATTATTATCGTTCATCAGAGTACGGATGACGGCGCTTCCCACAATAACCCCGCTGCAATAAGGCATAAAAATTTTTACGTCTTCTGCAGATGAAATACCAAAACCCACAAGAAGCGGATTATGTTTTACTAAAGACGCTGTGTGTTTCAGAGGTTCTATTAGATATTTATTAAAATCCAATTTACCACCGGTTGTTCCGGTCATGCTTACGTAGTACAAAAATCCGCGGCTCTGCTTATCTATCGCGATTGTTCTATCATCGACCGATGTAGGCGTTGTTAAAAGTATAGTATCGAGCAAATTAAATTTTTCAGAAAAAAAATCATTATACTCATCAAGCGGGACATCGGGAATTATAACTCCGCTTACGCCAGCCTCTACAGCGTCTTCTGCAAATCTATTAATACCATAACTCAACACGCTGTTTGCATATCCCATAAGCACAATAGGCTTATTAATCTCTTCCTTTATTCTTTTTGCCTGATCTAGTGTGAAGCCTAAATTAACTCCGTTTTTAAGAACTTCAGTTGATGAGAGTTGAATCACAAAACCGTCCGCAAGCGGGTCGCTGAAAGGGAAGCCGAGTTCAACAATATCCGCTCCGGCATCGAATACTGCTAAGACTAAATCAGCAAAATTCTCTTTGTGAGGAAAGCCCGCTGTTAAAAAAACGGAAAGTACTTTTTCACCCGATTCATTTTTTTTATTGATATAATTTTTTAAATAAGACATTAATTCAATTCTTTCAATTTTTCTTTTAGAGTATTTAAATCTTTATCTCCGCGCCCGCTTATGTTAACAATTACAATTTCTTCTTTATTAGTTTGCGGCATTAACTTATTTAAATAGGCTACTGCATGTGACGTTTCCAGAGCCGGAATAATGCCCTCAAAACGGGAGAGAAGTTTTGCTCCGTCTATTGCTTCATCATCATCAACCGAATAGTAATCTACAAGTTTTTCATCTTTTAAAAACGAATGCTCAGGACCAACGCCGGGGTAATCTAATCCTGCCGAGATAGAGTGTACATCCGCAATATTTCCATCCTCGGTTTGAAGAAGATAAGATTTCATCCCCTGAAAGATGCCCTCCCTTCCCAGAGTTAATGTTGCGCAGTGTTTTGTCGTGTTAATTCCATAACCCGCCGCTTCCACACCGATCAGTTTTATATTTGCGCCAATGAAAGGAAAAAATATTCCCGCCGCATTGCTGCCGCCGCCAACGCAAGCGACAATATAATCCGGCAGTTTATTTTCTGCTTCAATTATTTGTTGATGTGTTTCACGTCCAATCACTGATTGAAAATCGTTAACGATCATCGGATAAGGATGTGGACCTACAACCGAACCGATTATGTAATGCGTATCGTTTACATTCGTAACCCAATCTCTTATTGCTTCGTTTGTCGCATCTTTTAAAGTTTTACTTCCCGAAGTTACCGGAACGACTAAAGCGCCGAGCAGTTTCATTCTAAATACATTTAAACTTTGTCGTTTAATATCTTCTTCGCCCATGTAAACAACACACGGCAAACCAAATTTTGCACAGACTGTTGCAACGGCAACTCCATGCTGCCCGGCGCCTGTTTCTGCAATAATTCTTTTTTTACCGAGATGTTTTGCAAGCAGTATCTGCCCGAGAGCGTTATTAATTTTATGCGCTCCCGTGTGGCAAAGATCTTCACGCTTTAAATAAATTTTCCCGCACCCGAAAAATTCAGTTAGCCTTTTTGCATAAGTCAGCGGAGTAGGTCGTCCTGTATATTCTTTATTTAACAAAAAAAGTTCATCCGTAAAGTCTTTATCAACTTTCAATTTTCGATATACTTCATCAAGTTCATTTAATGGAGTGATTAAGGTTTCAGGTACATATTTACCGCCATATTTTCCATAGCGACCTTTTTCATCCGGCAGGTTATATTCAAACATTTTATCAGTTTACCTTTTTATTAACTATGGGTGCAAGATTGTGGAGTCTATCCAACAGCAATTTAAAATTTTTAGGAGTTAATGATTGAAATCCATCCGACAACGCTTTTTCGGGGTGATTGTGAACTTCAATGATCAAACCATCGGCGCCGCAGGCTGCTGCTGCGAGCGCCATTGCGGGCACTTTATCCCATATCCCGATCCCATGCGAAGGGTCAACAAAGATCGGCAGATGGGAATTCTTCTTGATTACCGGAACGGCATTTAAATCAAGTGTATTACGCGTGTGAGTTTCAAATGTTCTTATGCCTCTTTCGCACAGGATAACATTATAATTTTCCTGAGATAAAATATATTCGGCGCTCATTAGTAAGTCTTCAATAGTTGCCGCTATTCCTCTTTTAAGAAGAATTGGTTTGCCGGTTTTTCCTGCTTCCTCAAGCAGAGAAAAATTCTGCATATTACGGGCGCCGATTTGGATTATGTCGGCGACTTCCGTTACTGCTGCAAGCGAAGATGAATCTTTTGCTTCAGTAACTATTTTCATCCCAATTTCTTTTTTTACATCATTTAAATATTCTACTCCTTTTTCTTTTAACCCTTGAAAGGAGTAGGGACTTGAACGGGGTTTGTATGCCCCTCCCCTTAAAAATTGAATGCCCATTTCTTTTATTTGACCGGCTATATCAAATAACTGCTGGCGGTTTTCTATCGCGCATGGACCTGCAATAACGGTTAAATTATTTCCTCCGATTGAAGTGTCATTAAAATTAATAATAGTATCATCACTTTTCATTTCACGACTGACAAGCTTATAGGGCTTAGTGACCCGGACAACTTCATCAACCGAATCCATCATCAAAAAATCTTCTATTGATAATTTAGCGCTCGGTCCCGTAATTCCTATTGCTAATTTTATTGCTCCCGGTATTTCGTGCGGCGTGCAGCCGCAGCTTTTAATTTTGTTTTTAATTTTATCTACATCCGCGCGGGGCGTTTGAAGGCTCATCATTATTAACAACTGACACTCCTATTTTTATAAAACACAGAAAAAAAATCCAGCATCTTTCTTTTATCTTTCTTCCCCGGATAAATTTCGAGAGAAGAAGAAACATCAATCCCGGACGGATTTATTTTTACAACTTCACCGAGATTTTCTGAAGTAATTCCTCCTGCGATAATGCTTTTCGACATGATTTGTTTCGGAATTAAATCCCAGTCGAACGACCTGCCGGTTCCGCCGATTTGACTGCTTGAAAATGTATCGAACAAATAGCCGCTGCAGTTATAATTTTTAACCGAACTAAAATCAAAATCATTTTTAATTCGAAATGCTTTTATCACCGGCAGAATTATTTCATTGATCAACGCAGGAGGTTCGTCGCCATGAAGCTGTATTAAATTTAATTTGGCTTTAGCCGCAATGCGATTAATTTCCTTTGCTTGGGAATTAACAAACACTCCGACCTTTAGAAAAAAAGGAGAAAGGGAAGAAACAATTTCTGCGGCGTTTGAGGGTGAAATATATCGCTCGCTTTTTTTGTAAAAGATGAAACCGACAGCATTTGCTCCCAGCTGCTGCGCAAGAAGTGCGTCTTCTAAATTTGTTATACCGCAAATCTTAATCTGCATTTGAGCACCATCTTTTTAATTCGAGCATACTTTGTTTGATGTCCACGCTTTTCATTAAATGTTCACCGACGAGGATAGAGTTAACACCGACGTCTTTTAAATAAGCGATATCCTCCTTTGTAGTTATTCCGCTTTCACTAACTATAAAAACTTCTTTAGGTAGATATTTTGCAATCTCTTTTGTAATAGTTAAATCGACTTTGAACGTTGATAGACTGCGATTATTAATACCGATTAAGTTATTGGCAGAAAAATCTATTTTATCAAATTGATTTCTATTATGAAGTTCAAGTAAAACTTCGAGCCCGGCTTCTTTAGCAGCTAAAGTTAATTCTTTAATTTGATCGGCGGACAAAATTTCGGATATCAGCAATATAATATCTGCACCATTTGCTTTTGCTTCGAACACCTGCACTTCATCAATAATAAAATCCTTACGCAGCAGGGGAGCTGTTTTTATTGCGGCGATATCTTTTAAATAATTTATTGAACCATGGAAAAACTTTTCGTCGGTTAAAACCGAAACAGCATCTGCACCGGCAGCAAAATAATCTTCTGCAATCTTAAGATGATTAAAATCTTCTCTAATTATTCCTTTTGACGGACTCGCCTTTTTTATCTCGGCTATAACGGAAATATTTTGCGAAGCATTAAACCGCTGAATAAAACTTATGGTTGGGGAATGATACAATTCTTTCGACATAAAATCACCGGTGTTGTATTTCTGACGGAGTTTTTTTACTTCTTCTTTTTTTATTCCAACTATTTCGTTAAGAATATTCATACTATTCTAAAGTATTTTAATGTATTTAGTTTTTTTAACGCAGCCCCGCTCAAAATAGACTCTTCAGCAGCCGCTTTACATTCATTCAAGTTATTAGAAAATCCTGCGGCATAAAGAGCAAGCGCTGTATTTGCGGCAACAGTGTGGAATGCACCGGTGGGTGTTCTATTTTCAAAAACGTCCATAATAATTTTTGCGTTCACTTCCGGCGAACCGCCTTGTATCTGTTCAGGCGTAACATTTGGGTAAAAAAAAGATTCGTTCGTCAACTCGTAGTATTTAATTTCTTCACGACAATTGTATTCGTGAATACCGGTAATACCGCCAAGATAAATTTCGTCATATTTATCTTCGCTGCATAAAAAGCAAACCCGTTTGTGGTCTAAATACGAAGCTGCCCCGGCAAGTGTTTTGGCGGCGGAATTATTGTAAGTGCCGATGATTTGTTTTTGTACACCCGCAGGATTTGTAAGTGGACCTAAAAGATTAAAAACTGTTTTTACTCCAAGTTCTCTTCTTACATGCGCCGCATATTTCATTGCAGGATGGTAGAGTGGCGCAAATAAAAATGCCACCCCAATTTTATTAAGCACCGCTTCAGATTCTTCTCTTGTTAGTTCAATATTTATACCAAGCTGCTGCAGTACATCGGCGCTGCCGCTTTTACTTGAAACGGATCGGTTACCATGCTTAGCTACACTAACCCCGGCACCAGCGGCAACAAAAGCAACCGCAGTCGAAATATTAAAACTTCCTGAATTATCTCCTCCGGTTCCGCAAACGTCAATAACATTTTCATCATCGCATTTTATTTTAATGCTGTTTG
>Ga0100389_1000508_pt1 | contig 30973 bp, 27 predicted proteins | sample CryGeymeta201513_FD_81537 | JGI IMG/M metagenome (GOLD analysis project Ga0100389, IMG submission 81537) | Groundwater microbial communities from Crystal Geyser aquifers in Utah, USA - Crystal Geyser metaG 2015-13 | ecosystem: Environmental > Aquatic > Deep subsurface > Groundwater | place: USA... | reverse complement strand
CGCGCCCGAAACCCGGGGCTACCACAACGCGCGCAAACAAGCGCCGCCGCACGCCAAAAATCCCAGTAGCCCGGGTTGAGGCGAAGCCGAAACCCGGGGCGCATCGCGCCCGAAACCCGGGGCGCATCGCGCCGCCGCAGGCGGTAACCTGCGGATGCGTGGCGGCGTGCTTTCCGCGCGATCACCGCCCAGGCTGAGGCCGCGGTATCCTTGACCATCCAACCGCCATTGCCTTGCCCATGTCCGTTCTGAAATCCGCTATCGACAACCGCAGCCCCGAGTTCATCGCCAACGCCGAGCACCTGCGCGGCTTGGTCAGCGAACTGCGCCAGCGCCTCGCCAAGGTCGCCCTGGGCGGCGGCGAGCAGGCACGCGACAAACACACCGCACGCGGCAAACTGTTGCCGCGCGATCGCATCACCGCCCTGCTCGACCCCGGCTCGCCGTTTCTGGAGCTGTGCCCGTTGGCTGCACACGGCATGTACGAAGGCGCGGCACCGGCAGCCGGGCTGATCGCCGGCATCGGCCGCGTGCACGGTGGCGAAGTGATGGTGCTGGCCAACGATGCCACCGTGAAGGGCGGCACCTACTTCCCGATGACCGTGAAAAAGCATCTGCGCGCGCAGGAAGTGGCGCGCGAAAATCACCTGCCCTGCGTCTATCTGGTCGATTCCGGCGGCGCGTTTTTGCCGTTGCAAGATGAGGTGTTTCCCGACAAGGAACACTTCGGGCGCATTTTCTACAACCAGGCGCGCATGAGCGCACAGAACATCCCGCAGATCGCGGTGGTGATGGGTTCGTGTACCGCCGGCGGCGCCTATGTGCCAGCGATGTGCGATGAAAGCATCATCGTGCGCGAACAGGGCACGATCTTTCTGGGCGGCCCGCCTTTGGTGAAAGCCGCCACCGGCGAAATCGTGGACGCCGAATCACTGGGTGGTGCCGACGTGCATACCCGGGTTTCCGGGGTGGCCGATCACTTTGCCGAAAACGACCGGCATGCGCTGGAAATCGCGCGCGAAACGCTGCACCATCTCAATCGTCGCAAATCCATCACGCTGGCGTTGCAGGCGGCACGCGAGCCGCTCTACCCGAGCGACGAGTTGTATGGCATCGTGCCGTGCGACAGCCGGCGGCCATTCGATATTCACGAGGTGATCGCGCGCCTGGTCGATGGCTCGGAACTGCACGAGTTCAAGGCGCGCTACGGCAAAACCCTGGTATGTGGTTTCGCCCATCTGCATGGCTACCCGGTCGGTATCATCGCCAACAACGGCATCCTGTTCGCCGAAAGTGCGCTCAAGGGCGCGCACTTCATCGAGCTGTGCAACCAGCGCCACATTCCGCTGGTATTTCTACAGAACATCACCGGCTTCATGGTTGGCAAAAAATACGAAAATGCCGGCATCGCCAAGGACGGCGCCAAGATGGTTACCGCCGTGGCCTGCTCGCATGTGCCGAAGTTCACCGTGGTCATTGGTGGCAGCTTTGGCGCCGGCAACTACGCCATGTGCGGCCGTTCTTACGGCGCGCGGTTTTTGTGGATGTGGCCCAATGCACGGATCAGTGTGATGGGCGGCGAACAGGCCGCGTCGGTACTGGCAACGGTCAAACGCGACGGCATCGAAGCCAAGGGTGCGAGTTGGAGCGTGGATGATGAGGAGCGCTTCAAGGAGCCGATTCGCGAGCAATATGAAACACAGGGCAACCCCTACTACGCCAGCGCGCGGTTGTGGGACGACGGCATCATCGACCCGGCCGATACCCGGCGGGTACTGGGTCTGGCACTGTCGGCCAGCCTGAACGCAGCGATCCAGAGCGAGCCGTTTGGCGTGTTCCGGATGTAAGCATTTCAGCGGCCCGAGGTCTTCTCGCAACCACCACAGGCGCTACCCACCGCGCACCTGGCAGCGACCGCCGGCGGCGGTGCCAGCTTGCGCCCGAGCCGGCGTTGCCAGGCCGGACGCGATGACGCCATCAGCCACAACGCCAGACGCACCCGCACCGCGCGCAGCACTGCCGGAAATTGCCGCCGAGTGACATAGCCGACGCTCCACAGCAACGCCAGAGCGAGCAACACATATTGCCATGCCATGGCGTGCATCTCAGCCTGCTCCCAGCCACAGCGCCAGGCGATAGGTGGCCCACGCGGCCAGATAGGCGAGCGCGAACAGATAACCAGCAGCGATACCCACCTGCCGCCATGAGTTGGTTTCGCGCCGGATCGTGGCCAGCGTCGAAACGCATTGCGGCGCATAGACGAACCAGACCAGCAGCGACAGCGCCGTTGCCAACGACCAGTCCTGCGCCAGCAGCGGCGACAGGGCCTGCGCCGCCTGATCGTCGGCCGCGACCGCGTAGACGGTCGCCAGCGATGACACCATCACTTCCCGTGCGGCCATGGTCGGAATCAGGGCAATGCAGATGCGCCAGTCAAAACCGATGGGCGCGAACAACAGCGTCATGGCGTGACCGATGCGACCGGCAAAACTGTAATCGATCGCGGCGCCGGTGGCACCTGCCGGCATCGCCGGATACGACAACAAAAACCACAGCAACACCGTCATCGCCAGGATGATGCCACCGACCCGGCGCAGGAAGATCAGCGCGCGTTCCCATAATCCCAACAGCAGGTCGCGCGGGTGCGGCAGGCGGTACGACGGCAGTTCCAGTAACAACGGGTGTTCACCGCGATCACGGCGCCAGCGCTTCATCACATAGGCCACCGCCAGCGCGCTGACGATGCCAAACACATACAGCGAAAACAACACCAGCCCTTGCAGGTTCAATACGCCCAGCACTTGCCGCCGCGGAATGAACGCACCGATCAACAGTGCATACACCGGCAGCCGCGCCGAACAGGTCATCAACGGCGCCACCAGAATGGTCGCCAGGCGATCACGCGGATCGGCAATCGAACGCGCCGCCATGATGCCGGGCACGGCACAGGCAAAGCTTGACAGCAATGGGATGAATGAACGCCCGGACAGCCCGGCTGACGCCATGGTGTGATCGAGCAAAAACGCGGCACGCGGCAAATAGCCGCTTTCCTCCAACAGCAAAATGAAGGTGAACAGGATCAGGATCTGCGGCAAAAACACCAACACCGCACCGATGCCGGCAATCACCCCATCCACCAGCAAACTGCGCAACGGGCCATCGGGCAACAGCCCGTAGGTCCAAACCCCGAGTGCGCTGATCGCCGTGTCGATGGCGTCCATCAGCGGCGCTGCCCAAATGTAAACCGCCTGAAACATCACGAACATCAGAGCCGCCAAAACCGCGATGCCCCAGACCGGATGCAGCAGTACACGATCAAGGCGCTCATTCAATGCCGGGACGTGGGCCGGCAGGTGAACCGCAGCGGCCAGCAAGCGCCGCACTTCGGCGTGCATCTCCGGCTTCGACAGCGCAACCGCGCTCGCTGGCGTTGGCTGCCAGGAAAACGCATCGAGCGCCTGCACCAGCACATCGGTGCCGCCGCGCCGCACGGCGATGGTTTCCAATACCGGCAGACCCAGGCCCGCCGACAGCACTGCGGTATCAATGTGGATGCCACGGCGGGCGGCCGCATCCATCATGTTCAAGGCCACCATCATCGGCCGCCCGAGCGCGCGCAACTCCAGCACAAAACGCAAGTGCAGGCGCAGATTGGTGGCATCGATCACACACACCATGATCTCGGGTGCACGCTCGTCGGGATGCATGCCACGACAGACGTCGCGGGTGATCACCTCTTCCAGGCTGACCGCATCCAGACTGTAGGCGCCGGGCAGATCCAGCACCCGATAATGCCGGCCGGCTGCGGACTGGAAATGGCCCTCCTTGCGCTCGACGGTGACGCCCGGATAGTTGGCGACCTTCTGGCGGCTGCCGGTGAGCCGATTGAACAAGGCGGTCTTGCCGCAATTGGGGTTGCCAACCAAGGCAATGTGCATCGCCGTGGTGCTCATCACGACACCGCACCCAGCGCTACCCGCACCCGGTTCGCCTCGGCAATGCGCAAGGCAAAGCGGGTGAAGCCAATCTGCACCGCCAGCGGTTCGCCAGCAAGCGGGCCACGCGCGATCACCCGCACCGGCTCGCCCTCGACGAAGCCCAGATCCTGCAACCGGCGCGCAATCGCATCGGCCTCGCCCACGCTTTCGACGCCAGCGATCACCGCCATGACTCCTTGTGCCAGTTGTGACAGCAGCATCGTCTTGACCTGCGAATGCGAATTGATCGTATTTTGACACACTTTCAGGCGAACCGCACACCCTCGGCAACACCAACGCTTGACCCGGTTCAGTCACCCCGAACGCGATTGTGCCCACTACAATGCAAGGCAATATTGACGCACGTCAGAAACGGAAGAAGAATCATGCGCAAGTGGTTGCGGTGGGGCGCGATACTGGGGCTGGTTGTTTTGTCGGGCGGCGTCGCAGTCGCCTGGTGGGCGCTGGCGGCCAGTCGGGCGGCACTCGATGGTGATCTCACCGTAAGCGGCTTGTCGGCACCGGCCAGCGTGCACCGCGACCGTCTGGGTGTGGTCACCATTGACGCCAGCAACGAGCGCGACGCCATGCGCGCGCTCGGCTTCGTCCATGCCCAGGAGCGTTTCTTCGAAATGGACCTGATGCGCCGCTCCGCTGCTGGCGAGTTGTCGGCGCTGTTTGGCCCGGTTGCGCTGGAGCGCGACAAGCAGGCGCGGATGCACCGCCTGCGCGCGCGGGTGGATGCCGATCTGGCGCATATGGCCGGTACCCAACTGGCCACCATCACCGCCTACGCTGAGGGCGTCGACGCCGGGCTCGCTGCCCTGCGCGCACGGCCATGGCCTTACCTGCTGTTGCGCACGCAACCCGAACCGTGGCGCATCAGCGACACCGCATTGGCCGGCTATGCGCTGTTCTTCGATCTGCACGATGAGAACAACCGCCGTGAACTGAGCCTGTGGCGCATCCGGCAAGTGGTGCCCGATGCGCTGTATCGCCTGATCGCGGTCAACGGCAGTGAATGGGACGCCCCGCTGCTGGGCGAGCCCTACGGCAATGCGCCGCTGCCGGGGCCGGAGGTGCTCGATCTGCGAACCCTGCCGACACCAGAAAATGACGACGACCTGCGCGTCATCAACGCGCATCCGCTGGCGGCGCAGACGCCACGCGAAGGCAGCAATTTCGCCGAACCGCTGCTGCCGGGCAGCAATAATTTCGCCGTGGCCGGCGCGCTGACGGCCGACGGCCGCGCTATCGTCGCCAACGACATGCACCTGGGCCTGCGCGCCCCCAACATCTGGTTCCGCGCCCGCCTGCGTTATCCCGACCGCCGTGCGCCAACAGGCCAGGTCGATGTCAGTGGCTTCACCCTGCCTGGTGTGCCGGCGGTGATTGTCGGCAGCAACAGCCATATCGCCTGGGGTTTCACCAACGCTTACGGCGACTGGCTGGACTGGTACCGCGTGCAGTACACCGACGCCAGCCACACCCGCTACGCGACACCAGACGGTGACCAGCCGGTGCGGGTGAGCCAGGAGCGAATCGTGGTGAAAGGCGCGCCCGACACCCTGCTCGCGGTGCGCGAAACCCGCTGGGGACCAATCATGGCGCACGATGGCGACGATGGCCTGGCTCTGCGCTGGACGGCGCATCAGGGGGGTTTGAACTTCGACCTTGGCGATTTTGCCCATGCCGCCGATCTGGACGCGGCGTTGGTCATCGCGCGCGGTGTCGGTATTCCCGCGCAGAACCTGCTGATTGCCGATGCCAGCGGCCGCATTGCCTGGCAATTGCTTGGTCGTATCCCGCACCGGGTGGGTGGCTGCGACCCCCGCGCACCGCTCGATCCGATGGCCGGTTGCGATTGGGAGGGCTTCGAGCCACAGCCGCCGCAACTCATCGATCCGCCGGCGCAGCGTCTGTGGAGCGCCAACGCGCGCGTGGCCGATGGCGAAGCATTGGCCATGATCGGCGACTCCGGCTACGCCCTGGGCGCGCGTGCCGCGCAGATCCGTGATGGCCTGTTCGCCCGCGAGCAGTTCACCGAGGCCGATCTGTTGGCAATCCAACGTGATGATCGCAGCGTGTTCCTGAGCCGCTGGCATCGGCTCATGCAAGCACAGGCGAACACTGCCGGCGATGACGCGCTTGACCAACTGGCGGCGCTGGCTGCGTCGTGGGATGAACACGCCAGCACCACAGCGCGCAGCTACCCACTGGTGCGTGCTTGGCGTCTGGCGGTGATCAAGCGCATCGAGTTGGGTTTGCTGGCGCCGGCGCGGGTTGCCCTCGGCGCGGACATCGCCATGCCGTATCTGGCGCAGATCGAAGGCGTTGCCTGGCCGCTGGTCGAAACCCAGCCTGCACATTTGCTGGCGCGCCGCTTTGCCAGTTGGCAGGCATTGTTCGGCGATGCCGCGCGTGAAGTCCTCGATTCCGCCGAGGTCGACGCATCCGGACAGGCACGGCCGTGGGGCGAGCGCAACACGGCGGCGATCTGTCATCCCTTGGCCAATGCGTTGCCGAGCGTGTTGCGCGCCACGCTGTGCATGGCGTTTGACCCGCTACCGGGCGACAACAACATGCCACGCGTACAAGGCCCGGCGTTTGGCGCCAGCGAGCGCATGGTGGTGGCGCCGGGACACGAAGCACAAGGCGTGATCCACATGCCGGGCGGAACCAGCGGCAACCCACTGTCCCCGTTCTGGGCGGCGGGTCATGATGATTGGGTGCAAGGCAAGCACACGCCCTTCCTGCCGGGCGAAACCCGCCACACGCTGCGTCTGAGTCCAGGGCGAGACTGACCGCGCACGATCCGCAACCCCGGTTCGTTACCGCGGCCCGGATGCCGCCGATTCTGCTGCTTCCGGTTCGCGCCCGACGCCTTCCGCTTCCGGCGCTGGCGCAGCTTGCGGTGCTGGCTCCGCCTCCGGTGCTGGCTCCGCTTCGGGCGGTGCGCCCTTGGCCACCACCTGCACCACCGGCGACGCCCACGGCCCAGTGACGTGATAGACCGTGCGTGCCGCGCGCTTGATCGGCTTTTGCAACACCAGTTGCGCCAAGGCACCAACCGCCACGCCCACTGGCCCGGCCGCCAACGCACCGACCGCAGGGAACACGCTGCCGGCCTTGGGCCGCACGTCGATCAGCTGATCGTAATCCTGATCCACCAACCCGGCACGACCGCGCACGCGGATTTCCGCCGCTGCCGCCTGCACGATCAAATCGTCGGTCCGCGCCTGACCTGCGGCAATGTCAAAATGGCCTCGCAAGCTGTTGAAGCCAAGGCCGTCGCCGAAAATGTCGCTGAAATCGAGCAGCAATCGGCGCGGAATCTGGGTGATGCTGACCAGGCCCAGCATGCGCCCGGCACCGGGCTCGACATCCAGTATCCGGCCTTCCCCGACATCGACGTCGAGCGTGCCGTTGAACACCTTCATGTCGAAATCGGCCGGCGAACCGGGCCAACTGCCCGCCATCAGCACCTTGACCTTGCCACCGTCGATCATCCCCGAAAAACCCAGGCTATCGAGCATTTTGCCGATATCGTCGCCACGGAACTCGAGCGCAAAGCGCGACCGCGACGCCCCGCCCATCTGCGTCCAATCGCCGCTGGCGGTGAGATCCTGCCCCGGGTGGCGGGTTTGCAGTTGTTCGATGTGCATGCCTTCCGGGGTCGGATACGCCTTGATCAGCGCGTGGCCCAGCTTGGCCTCGCCAAAACGCAGGTCGTCGATCACGAAGTCCAGCGCCGGTACCGCAACGGCATCGGCATGGCTGCTGTTGTCACCGGCTGGCCGCTGCGAAGGCCAGTACAGGCGCGCAAAGCGGCCGCTGAGTGCCGGCAATGCACTGGGCACATCCAGCACGCCCTTGATCTGGTCGCCATCAAAGCGAAGTTGCACGCCGTCAGCAACGCGATCGAGCTGCACCCGGGTCTCGGAAAATGCGCGGTCCAGCAGGTCGAGCTGTCCCACCGAAAGATCGACACGACTCACCGGCGAGGCCTTGCCATCACCATCACCACGGTCGCTATCGCTCGCGAACCCGGCCCAACCGAGCACGTCGAGCACCGGCACCTCACCGATTACGCTCAATCCGGGCTGCTCGGAAAGTGCATCCTCGGCACGGCCAAACGCCAAGCTGCCATCGAGTTGATCGCCGGCACCGGCGTGTGCGCGCATGCGCATCAAGGCCCCCAGACTGAGTCGCAACTCGCCATCTGCCAGCGGCAGTGGCGTGCGCACATCCAACGGCAATGGCTGCTCTGGCGCCTTGCGCAACGGCGACGGCAGCAGCAATTCGGTGCCGATCAAATCGCTGAACACGTGCAGCTGCGTGCGGGCGGGCGCGTTGGCTTGCTCGCGGGTTCGATCGATCGCCACGATCCACTCCGAGCGCCCACGCAACCACGGCCGCAGCCAGTCCAGATCGCGGTAGTGATCGATCAGCATGTCGGCCGCCATCCGGCCACGCAACGACATTTCCAATCCGTTACTGCGCTCGGCGGTAAAGTCACCAACCGCGATGGTCAGGCTGGCCATGCCGTCGTCCACCGGCACCGACAGGCCATCGGCAAGCAGGCCACTGTCGGTAAACCGGATACGGCCATCGGCACGGGCAAAGGCAACATCCCAGCGCGCGTCCGCCAACGGTGCATTGATCAGGTCGATCACGCCGTCGATCTGCTGCGCGCCCGCTTCGTCCTTGAGTGGCTGCATCATGTTCATGTGCAGGCGCGCGCCGCCGCCGATGCTGAGCCCGGAGACCGCTTCGCCAAACTTCGCATTCAGCGCACTGCCACGCACCAGCGCCAACAGTTGCGCTCCGGTGGCGTTGGCGGCCAGATCGAGGTGCAGGCGTCCGTCGCGAAAATCGGCAACCTGGCCATTGATTTGGTCGATGTCGATGCCGAGCACGTTGGCCCTCGCCTGCACGGCAAAACCACCCGCCACAAACTGGACATCGCCGGTAAAGCCCTGCGCGTCAGGCCAATCGGGATGGTAGGCCAGGGTGACATCCTCAAGGCGTAGATTGGACGTGAATCGGCCCTGCCCGTCACGGTAAGGCCATCCCTTTACCGGCCCCGAAATGACAATGGTGCCACCCGCGATCCGGCCATCGACCAGGCCACGGTTGAGCCAGTCGACCGCTTTGGGCGACATGTCGTTGAGCAACCAGAAGCGCTTTGCGGCAACGATTGGTGCTTCGCCCAGAGTGACGGCGATATCCATACGCGGTGGCTGATCATTGGCAACCGCCACGCGCACATGGCCATCGAGGTGGATTTCTTCGGCGCCAAGGGCAAAATCCGGGCTGTCGATCTGCCAGCCGGTGTCATCGCGCCACGCCACCACCGCGCCAGCGAGACTGCCGTGGATCGGCGCGGCAAAGCCTTCCGGCCAGTCGACCTGCAACGCCGGCATGCGCGGATCGAAACGCAACGCATCGCCGGCGAGCGTCAGCTCTCCGCCCATCCCCTCGACACCAGGGCGGCCGGGCGCGGCCAGCCAGCCGACATCCGTCAATGTGGCGCTGGCGGCAATGTCGCCCTGTGCGTCTTGACGAAAGCTCAGCCGACTCACGCTACCGTGCGGCGCAGCGCTGTACAGCCAACGGCGCAGCCCGGTGGTGGGTACATCACTCAATGCCAGCAGCGTCGCAACCGTGCCGACAGCGGCTTCGGGCACGTCGATGCGGACCTGTGTCCCGCGCTCCACCCGCACGCCGTCCAGCGTCTGTGCGCGGTCGCCATCCTCGATGCGCAACTGCGGCACCTGCAACTGCCAGCGATTGCGGCTGCCCCGCCAATACAGGTCGGCACGCAAGCGATCCAGGCCCAGGCGTGGCTCGACATCGCCCGATTGCAGGGTGATTGGAGTCCGCCCACGCATGGCAAAATCACGCAGGTCGACCAACGCGCGCACCGCTTCGACTTGCTGCTCGCGCAAATCCGCCCAGATCGAAACGTCGCCGGTGGCACCGCGAAGCTCCACCCCAGCCACCGCCAGAAGCGGCGCCCAGGCCGCGAGATCGAGGCCGCTGCCGCCGAGAAACAAGCGCCCGTCGTGGCCATCACGCGCCACATCAAGGGTGGCCGATAGCGGCGAAGCCGGGTCGGCCCACGCCGTTGCACCGGCCCGCACCCGACTGCCACTGACCCGCAGCCGCGCCGCCACGCGCGGCACGTTGAAATCGATTGCCAGCGCGGCGGCGTCGATATGCAGGGCGGCATCGACCAACTGCAATTCGCCCAGCCCCTGCAACAGATCCAACGGATCGCTGTTCGGCTCGCTGCTGCCCACCAAACCGCGCACACCCCAGCGCCCTTGCGCATCACGCACCAAGGCCAGGGTGGCTCCGGACAGCCGCAGCTCAGTGAGTGGCAGGCCGGGAATCAGGCCCGAGTAAACCGACACCAACAACTGCGCCTGATCGATTGCAAGGCCGGTGGCCGGATCGCCGATGTGCAGTCCGTTGAGGGTAAACAGTGGCCCCCGCCGGGTCCATACCGCCGCCGCCGAGGCGACGCGCACCGGCTGCCCGGCCTGCTGGCTCAACCAGGTGGCAATCCGCTCGGGGTGCTGTGCAACCAGTGGCAACAACTGGCTTGCCGTGGCCATCAGTGTGGCCGCCAGCACCATTGCCACCACCGCGCTGTATGCCAACCAGCGGCGCGCATGGCGCAGCCGACGATGCCACCGCCCGGACATCACTGCACTCCGACGTGGCAACGCTCAAAGCAATACGACATCGTATTGCTCCTGCAGGTAATGCTCGTCCGCCTGAAAGCGGATGCTCTTGCCAAGAAACTCCTCCAGTTCGGCAACCGCGGCGGACTCCTCGTCAAGAATCTTGTTGACCACCACCGGCGCTGCCATCACCAACAAACGCGAGGCATCGAACTGACGCACAGCGCGGGTGATCTCGCGGAATATCTCGTAAGTGATGGTATCGGTGGTCTTGACCTTGCCACGGCCACTGCACACCGGGCACGGCTCGCACAACTGCCGCCCCAGGCTTTCGGTGGTGCGTTTGCGGGTCATTTCCACCAGACCCAGTATCGAGAAATCGTGGACGGTGGTTTTGGCATGATCGCGCAGCAAGGCTTTTTCCAGCGTGCGCAATACCTGCCGGCGGTGCTCGGCGTCGATCATGTCGATGAAATCGATGATGATGATGCCGCCGAGATTGCGCAGGCGCAGTTGCCGCGCCACCGCCTGTGCGGCCTCCAGATTGGTGCGATAGACCGTCTCTTCGAGGTTTCTTTGACCGAGAAATGAACCGGTATTGACATCCACCGTGGTCAATGCCTCGGTTTGATCGAGCACCAGCGAACCGCCGGACTTCAGCGGCACCTCGCGTTTGAGCGCACGCTCAATCTCGTCATCCACGCCGAACAAGTCAAAAATCGGCCGCTCGCCGGGATAATGCTCCAGGCGATCCGCCCAATCGGGCATGAACTGGCGGGTGAACTCCACTACTTTGGCGAACGTTTCGTGCGAATCCACCCGCACCTTGTCCACGCCTTGGCGCATCAGATCGCGCACCGCACGCAGTGGCAACGACAATTCTTCGTAGATGCAGTGGCCCACTTCAGTGGCACCCATGACCGCGCGAATCTGTTGCCACAAGCGCCCGAGGTACGCCATATCCTGCGCCAACACCTCCTCGCCCTGGCCGTCGGCATTGGTGCGCACGATGTAGCCCATCGGCGAATCGCCGGCATGCGCCGACACCACCGCCTTCAAGCGGTCACGTTCGACCTCGTCCTCGATCCGTGCCGAAATGCCCAGCACGTGGCTATACGGCAACAGCACCAGACAGCGCGATGGAATCGACAACTGCGTGGTCAGGCGTGCGCCTTTGCTGCCGATCGGGTCCTTGAGCACCTGCACGACGATTTCCTGACCCTCGTGCAACAACGCGCTGATCGATGGGATTGGCGCGGCAACCGGGTGCTCGCCGTCGTTCACGATGACCGTTTCCGGCGCCGCGCGAACGATATCCGAAGCGTGCAGGAAGGCACCGCGGGCCAGCCCAACCTCGACAAAAGCGGCCTGCATCCCGGGCATCACCCGTTGCACCCGCCCTTTGTAAATATTGCCCACATAGCCGCGCCGGGCGCTGCGCTCGATCTGAACTTCCTGCAGCATGCCGTTTTCAACCACCGCGACGCGGGTTTCGCGCGGGGTGACGTTGATCAGGATTTCTTCACTCACCGGTATCGTCCCGCAAATCGATAGATCGCCTGTTGCCGCGCTCAGCGCCGGCCGGCCAGCGTGCCCAGCAACTGCGCCGTTTCATGCAGGGGCAAGCCCATGACCGCGGAATAGCTGCCCGACAAATGGCTGATGAACGCTGCCGCACGTCCCTGAATGGCATAGCCACCCGCCTTGCCACGCCATTCACCGCGGTCGACATAATCTGCCACCTGCGCTGAACTCAGACTGGCGAAACGCACCGTCGACTCGCACACCGCCCGCGCCTCGCGTTCAGCGCTCAGCAACCACACCACCGAGATCACCTGGTGCGAGCGGCCGGCCAGCCGCTGCAACATGCGGGACGCGTCGGCGGCATCAGCCGGCTTGCCGAACACCTCGCCGTCGAGCACGACCTCGGTATCGGCACCAATCACCCGCGCAGCGGGCCGCCCAGCCACTTGCAGCAGGCCGGCGCCAGCCTTTTCGTGTGCCACGCGGCTGACATAATCCAGCGCCGGCTCAGCGGGCAAGCGCTGCTCGGGCACATCGACATGCAACACGTCGAATGACACGCCAATCTGGGACAACAACTCCCGGCGGCGGGGGGATTGCGAGGCAAGAAAAATCATCGCACCAGATTACCCTTTGCAGCGCTGCACAATGTTTCCGAAACCAACACAAGGCTGAACGCGCAGCGCGGTCAACCGCGATGATACGGGTGATTGGCCAGCACGCTGGCGGCGCGGTAAAGCTGCTCGGCAACCAGCAGGCGCACCAACATGTGCGGCAGGGTCAGCGGCCCAAGCGACCAGATCGCGTCGGCAGCGGCAAGTACCTCGGGCGCATGGCCATCCGGGCCACCAATCAGCAAGGCAAGATCACGCCCGTGTTGCCGCCAATGGGCCAGGCGCTGCGCCAGTTGGGTGGAGGTAAAAGCATGGCCACTGCCATCGAGGACAACCAGCAGTGCGCCTTTCGGCACTGCCGCACGCAAGCGCTGGCCCTCGTCGGCAATCGCACGTTGCGGATCGATCCCCTTGCCACGCCGCCCCGGTGGTAGTTCGAGCAAGTCCAGCGGCAACCAATGCGACAGCCGCTTGCGGTATTCGGCAAAGCCGACAGCCACCCATGCCGGTGCGTGTTCGCCCACGGCGATCAAATTGGCCCGCATTGCTCACCCCGGTCGCGCAGGATCGCGCCGCGATATCGCCACACGGGTCAGCCCCGCGCAGCGCGCTCGTCGGCCACGGCCTCGGCATCGTCGCTGGCGGGCGGCTGATCGCCCACCGTCCACAGCCGCTCAAGCGCATAGAACTCGCGCACCCGTGGCAGCATGACGTGCACGATCACATCACCCAGATCAACCAGTACCCACTCGGCTTCGCGCTCACCCTCAACACCGAGCGGCATGGCGCCGGCTTTTTTGGCGAACTGCACCACTTCATCGGCGATCGATTTGACGTGACGCGTGGACGTTCCCGAGGTAACCACCAGATAGTCGGCGATACTGGTTTTGCCGCGCACGTCGATTTCGACGGAATCCTTCGCCTTGATGTCCTCCAGCGCGTTGCGCACCAGTTGCAGTAGCACCTCGGGGGTCGGCGCCGGGGTGGGCATCTGGGTTTTGATGACGTGGGCTTGTGAAGTCAACGGGTCTCACCTGTCTGTAGATTGTGCCGCCGCAATCGCCCAGCGGGCGCAGCAGCGGAGTTTCAACGTGGCGCATAGTGTAGTGCAATGCGCCGTTCAACACCCATATAGATGATTTTCACGGATATAGCCGGCTACCGCAGCGGGCACCATGCTCTCCCACTCGCCCCGTTCCCGCAAACGCTGGCGCAGCAAACTCGATGACTGCGGATGGCTGCCGGCGTCGAGCACGAACACGCGCCCGGCCGGCAACCGGTGCAGGTCTTCGGCCTGCGTGCTCCAATGCCCTTCGAGCGCCTGCGCCAACGGTTCGGGCAGAGCAGCGAGCGCGTAACCGGGGCGCGCGACTACCACCAAATGCGCCAGTGCGATCAGCTCGCGCCACAGATGCCAGGACGGTAACTGCAAAAACGCGTCGGCACCGAGCACCATGCCCAGCGGCGCATGCTCACCCAACTGCTCGCGCAGCTCCAGCGCCGTCAACACGCTCCACGACGGTCCGCCGCGGCGCAGCTCGCGCTGATCCACGCTCAGGCCCGGCGCATCGGCAATCGCCAACGCCAACATCCGGGCGCGGTGCTCGGCACTGGCTGACGGCTGATCGCGGTGTGGCGGATTGGCCGCCGGGATCAGCCGCACCTCGGCACGCAGCGTCACTGCCGCCGCGCGCGCCAGCGCAACATGGGCGCGGTGCACCGGATCGAACGTACCGCCGTAAAACAGACTCAACATGGCACTAGTCGTCGCGTCGCACGCGGCTCGGCGATTGCCGCCAACAGGCGATCCAGCACTTGCCAGGGGTCACCGTCGGCGCGGCCTTTGGCGATGCGATCGATCTGCGCGCACAAGCCGACAAAACGCTCCCAATGCACCGCACTGTGACGCTGCAAGGCACGACGATACAGCGCCTGCCGCGAGTCCCAGACGCGATCCGCACGCATCGCAGAACCGACATCGGCGCCCGCCGCCGCGACGGCGGCGTAGCCGGCGATACGGCGCACTTCCGCGGCCACCCAGCCCATCAACGCCAATACCGAATCGCCTTCGGCACACAGGCTGGCACTCATTCGCAGTGCCCGCGCGGCATCGCCTGCCAGCGCCGATTCCAGCAACCCGAACACGTTGTAACGCGCCGAGTCGGCCACCGCCTGCGCCATCGCCGGCGCATCCAGGCGCGCGCCGGGGGCAAGCAAGGCCAGCTTGTCGACCTCCTGCGCCGCGGCAAGCAGATTGCCTTCGACCCGTTCCACCAGCACATCGATCGCCTCGCGGTTGGCACTCAGACCACGCGCCGACAGCCGCCGCCCAAGCCATGCCGGCAATTCGCTGGCACGCAGTTGCGGACACAGCACCACCGCACCGGCCTTCGCAATGCACTCGCTCCAGCGGCCGCCATGCTTGTTGCTCCAGTCGCCGGCGCAGATCAGCACCAGGGTGTCGGCGGCAAGGTCATCACACAGGCGTTCCAGCGCCTGCGCGCCATCGCGTCCCGGTTTGCCGGTGGCCAGACGCAGGTCGAACAGACGCCGTGGCGCGAACAGGCTCGGTGCGCTGAGCTCGTAACGCAACGTGTTCCAGTCAAACCGATCATCAACGTCGTAGACCACGCGTTCGGCAAAGCCGTCGGCGCGGGCGCGGGCACGAATGGCATCGGCGGCTTCCTGCACGCGCAGCGTTTCGGCGCCGGCAACCAGATAAATCGCGTGCAGCGGTTTTGCTTGCAGCTCTGCCACCAATTGCTCGGGGGTCAGCGCCATCGGCTAGCGGTCCGCATCCAGGCGCAGGCTCAAGCGCCGCATCAGCGCTGCCGGCATCGCCCGTGCCAGTTCATCGCGCACCACTTCCTCTTCGCCGGGAGTACCCAAAGCCTGCGCGGTATCGAAGGTGAAATCGCGACCCAGTTCCACCGTCTGTCGCGGCACCCGCACGCTGCCATCGGCCGCAATCACATCAAAATCGACCGAGTAGGTGATGATGAACTCCTGCACCCGTGCTGCCGCATCCACGGTCAGCGGGCCCTGATGCCAACGCTCCGCAGCGATACGGATGATGGTAGCCGGCGCACCATCGGCCGCCGGCATGGCACCGGCACGGCTGAGGTTGACAGCCAGGCGCTCGGCCAAACGGCTGAACGAGTCACTGCCCACGACGCGCACCGCGCCAAGGTCGGCAGGCACCACAAACTCGCGTCGAGGTGCGAAGCCACAGGCGCTCAGGCCGACCAGCAGCAATACCACAGCCAGCTTGGCAAACGTTCGTGCGATCGGCGCGAGGGGATGTTGGGTGACGGGAGTGCGGTGGCTTGTCATTGCGCTAGCCTACGACAATGTTGACGATTTTGCCCGGTACCACGATCACCTTGCGCACGCTGACGTTTTCCAGATAGCGCGCAACCGATTCCTCGGCCATCGCCTGCCGCTCGATCTGCTCACGCGGGGCGTCCACAGCAACGGCGATCTGGCCGCGCAGCTTGCCGTTGACCTGCACCGCCAGGGTGACCGAGTCGCGCTGCAGTGCGGCCGGATCATGCGCTGGCCAGGGCAGATCATCGATTAGCGTTTCAGCGTGGCCCAGCGCCTGGTGCAAGGCATGCGCCATGTGCGGGGTGATCGGGTTGAGCATGCGGATTATCGCTTGCCACGCTTCCTGCGCCACCGCCCTGCCTTGCTCACTGCTGTCGTCAAAGCGCGCCAACGCATTCATCAGCTCCATGATTGCCGCGATCGCGGTATTGAAGGTGTAGCGCCGGGCGATGTCATCGCTGACCTTGGCGATGGTCTGGTGCACCTGCCGGCGCATCGCCTTTTGTGCGGCGTTGAGCGTCGCTGAATCGAGCGGCGCCACCACGCCGGCCGCCACGTGCCGATGTACCAAGGCCCACAACCGGCGCAGAAAACGCGCCATGCCTTCGACACCGGCCTCGTTCCATTCCAGGCTTTGTTCGGGCGGCGCCGCGAACATCGAGAACAGGCGCACGGTATCGGCGCCGAACTTGGCAACCATGCTTTGCGGATCGACGCCGTTGTTCTTCGACTTCGCCATCTTTTCGCTGCCGCCGATTGCCACTGGCTGGCCATCGGCACGCAGGATCGCGCCGACGGCGCGACCACGCTCGTCACGAGCGATGTCGATGTCGGCCGGATTGAACCACTCGCGGCTGCCGTCATCGCCCTGCCGGTAAAAGGTGTCGGCAACCACCATGCCCTGGCACAGCAGCCGTTTCACCGGCTCGTCGCTATGCACGAATCCGGTATCGCGCAACAGCTTGTGGAAGAAACGGAAATACAGCAGATGCAGAATCGCGTGTTCGATGCCGCCGATGTACTGGTCCACCGGCAGCCAGTAATTGGCCCGTTCATCGATGATGTCGGCAGCGCCCGGGCTGGTGTAGCGCGCGTAGTACCAACTCGATTCCATGAACGTGTCGAAGGTGTCAGTTTCGCGCTCGGCTGCGCCACCACAGGTCGGGCAGGTGGTCTTGCGCCATTCCGGATCAGCCTTGATCGGCGAGCCAGTACCCATGAACGCCACGTCCTCTGGCAACACCACCGGCAACTGCTCCTCGGGCACCGGCACATCGCCGCAGACCGGGCAGCGAATCATCGGAATCGGGCAACCCCAGTAGCGCTGGCGACTGACACCCCAATCGCGCAAACGGAAGTTGACGCGGCGCTCGCCGCGCTCACCGAGCAGTTCGGCGACCTTGTCGAACGCGGCGCGATAATCCAGACCGTCGAGCGCGCCGGAGTGCAGCACGCGCATCTGCGGGTGATCTTTGTCGGCGTACCAGTCTTGCCACAGCGACGCATCATAACCAGCATCGATCGCAATCACCTGCTTGATCGGCAGCGCGTATTTTTGCGCGAACTCGAAATCGCGCTGATCATGCCCCGGCACCGCCATCACCGCACCGGTGCCGTAACTCATCAGCACAAAATTGGCGACCCAGATCGGCACCCGTTCGCCGCTGATCGGATGCAGCGCGTACAGGTCGGTGGCGACGCCCTTCTTGTCCTGGGTTTCCAGCTCCAGCGCTGACACGCCACCACGCTGACACTCGGCGACAAACGCTGCCACCTCGGGATTTTGCGCCGCAGCGCGTTGCGCCAACGGGTGTTCGGCGGCCACCGCCATGTAACTTACGCCCATCAACGTATCCGGGCGGGTGGTGAATACCCGCAGCGGCTCGCCACCGCCCTCGACCGCGAACGCAATTTCCATTCCCTCGGAACGACCGATCCAGTTGCGCTGCATGGTCTTGACCGATTCCGGCCAGTCGTCGAGCTGATCCAGGCCATCAAGCAATTCCTGCGCGTAGTCGGTGATCTTCAGGAACCACTGCGGAATCTCGCGCTTTTCCACCAACGCGCCCGAGCGCCAGCCACGGCCCTCGATCACCTGCTCATTGGCGAGCACGGTCTGATCGATCGGATCCCAGTTGACCTGCGACTGCTTGCGATAAACCAACCCCTTGTTGAACAGACGCACAAACATGCGCTGCTCGTGTTGGTAGTACGATGGCCGGCAAGTCGCGAATTCGCGTGACCAGTCAATGGCATAGCCGAGCGACTGCAATTGCTCGCGCATGTGCTCGATGTTGGCGTAAGTCCACTTCGCCGGCGCGGTGCGGTGCTTGATCGCTGCATTCTCCGCCGGCAGACCAAACGCATCCCAACCCATCGGCTGCAACACGTTCTTGCCCTGCATGCGCTGAAAGCGGCTGATCACATCGCCGATGGTGTAGTTGCGCACATGCCCCATGTGCAGCGCACCGGAAGGGTACGGCAGCATCGAAAGACAGTAGAACTTTTCGCGCGAAGGGTCTTCCTTGACCGCGAATGCGCGCTGCGACGACCAGAATGCCTGGGCGGCGGCCTCGATGGCCTGGGGTTGATAGGTATCTTGCATGGACTCGGCAGGGTTTCGGAATGCGCCAGATTATCGCATTGAAACGCTTAGAAGGCAGAAGCCGTAAGGAAGCCGGATGGTTTCGCGGTTCGCGGTTTGTCAGGCACCCGCCGGGACAAACCGCCAAAACGCAGGCTCCACTTTTCCGAAAATCCCGGTCAGGTGTACACGCATCGCGGTCTCTCCGGCTACCGCCAGACCGGCAAAACCGAGCTGCCAGGATACAGCTTCAGCATTTTCGGGTTCTGAGCACAGCAGGTATTGGCGTCGTGTCAGCTCAGGACGCAGGCCATGGCCATCACGCTTGCCCTGAGCCTCGCACAACGTCCAAAGACGATAAAACGCTGCATGCTGCTCACGACCCGGCATTCGTCGAACCCCATCGCAGTCATGCGCCGAGAAGCAGTAATCCAGCAGTGCGGCGATATTGCGATCATTGCGCGCACACTCGACGTCAACACCTACCGGAAACGGTGCAATGGCGGCCGCAAGCCACAAACCACTATGACTCAGCGATGCGTGCAGCCGAGCGCCTTCTGCGACCTTTGCGGAACACAACGACAGCCCGCCATCATCCACAGCCGTCAGATGCCAATGCTTCGGCTCGCCGCCAACCACATCAGCAGCATGACATCTAGCGAGCCAGTGACCGGCGATGAATTGATCACGCCGTGCGCGGGAACCCATGGCATCGACCCGCGACCTTTCGCCGTCACTCAGCCAGGACAAGCCGTTGGCCTGAGCCTCTGCCAATACGGGCATGAGGCACGCGAGCCGGACGAAGGCCTGGCGGCCACACGTCATTTCGTATCGACTACCTTGGCATACGTACCTTTCAAGGCAACACCCGCCAACAACGCGCCGGCATGGCACTCGTACTTCGCGCGATCGGCATATACCTTCTTTTTGTAATAACTGGCGACGCCAATCACGGCATTGGCGCCACGCGCTTTTGCCGATTCCTGCAGCGCAACCAGTGCCGAAAGCATCGCCCATTTGCAGGCCTCGACATCGGTCTTGCCGAACGCATTCGTTTTACGGTTGCTGAAATCTTCATCCATCGTGTCGAGGACACGCGGCGATGGCTGATCCGCGAAATAAAAACGTACCGACCCATCGAGCTGATTGTGCGCGTACGAGCCGTCGACCACATCGCTGATCGGCAAATACAACGTGTTGTTCCTCGCGTCTAGCGGATTCATCGCAAACAGCATCAGAAATACGGCGAGTACCTTCATCTTCATTGGGCAAACCTCCAGGATCGACTTGATGGTGACGGGTTGTTTGGCCACCAACGCGGCAGCGCGGTGGATGGTTCATTCATCCCATCGGCGAAAGATCAGTGAGGTATTGATACCCCCGAATGCAAAATTGTTGCTCATCACCACGTCCGTCTCCAACGTACGACCGACACCGGTAATATAATCGAGTTCAGCACAGCGCTCATCGACTTCATCGAGATTGATGGTTGGCGCGAACCAGCCTTCACGCATCATGTTGATGCTGGCCCACGCTTCCAATGCACCGCACGCACCGAGGGTGTGGCCGGTGTAGCTCTTGAGGGAACTGATGGGCGTTTGCGCACCGAATACTGCGCGGGTTGCCTGCGTTTCGGCAATATCGCCGTGATCGGTGGCGGTACCGTGTGCATTGATATATCCGACACGCTGCGGATCCACCCGTGCATCGTGCAGTGCCAGCCGCATGGCAATGGCCATGGTTTCGGCGTTTGGTTGAGTTACATGCACCCCGTCGCTGTTGGTTCCGAAACCGAGCACCTCGGCATGGATATGCGCCCCACGTGCCCTGGCATACTCCAGGTTTTCAAGAACCAGCGTACCGGCACCTTCACCAATCACAAGACCATCGCGATTTCGATCAAACGGCCGGGGCGTGAGCTCGGGAGTGTCGTTGCGTACACTGGTGGCGAAAAGCGTGTCGAACACCGCGGCGGAAGTGACATCCAGTTCATCCGCGCCACCCGCCAACATTGCGATCTGGTGGCCTGCCTTGATCGCCTCGTACGCGTAGCCAATACCCTGGCTAGCCGAAGTGCAGGCGCTGGATGTGGTGATCACGCGACCGGTGATGCCGAAAAAAACACCGATGTTGACCGGCGCAGTGTGACTCATCATCTTGATGTAGGTGTTCGCATTGATAGACTGCGTATCAAAGTCCAGCATCATGCGCCCGAACGCGGCGACCGAGGAAGGCGTCCCCGCCGACGAGCCATAGGCGATCCCCACCTGCCCGCTCCGGATTACCGGATCATTGAGCAGGCCGGCATCAACCAGCGCCAGTTCACTGGCACGGGTAGCCATCAGTGCCACCCGCCCCATGCTGCGCATGCTCTTGCGGTGATAGTGTGCCGGCAGCTCGAACGGTGCGGCCGGAACGCCCAACCGGGTATTCAACCCTTTGTAGATGGCCCAGTCGTCATAACGATGGACACAGTTCCTATACTGCCGCAGCCGCGCCAGCGCCGACAGCCAGTCGCTTCCCAATGGACTGATCACGCCCATACCGGTTACAACCACGCGCACCATCAGACCATGCCTCCATTTATCGAAATCACCTGTCGGGTAATGTAGCCTGCCTCGCCAGACATCAGGAAGCTGACAAGCGCCGCCACTTCGTCAGGCTGGCCCAGGCGGCGCATCGGAATCATCGGCATTGCCTGCTCGATGATTGCCGCGTCCAACATCTCGGTTTCGATCAATCCGGGCGCGATGCAGTTCACCGTGATCCGTCGCTTCGCCAGTTCCAGAGCCAATGCCTTGCTGGCACCGATAATGCCCGCCTTGGCCGCGCTGTAGTTTACCTGCCCGCGATTTCCGACCAAGCCAGAGACCGATGCGAGCGTCACGATTCGACCGGGCGCACGACGATGCACCATCGGCATGATCAATGGTTTCAACACATTGTAAAAACCGTCGAGATTGGTATGAATGACGCTATCCCACTCCGCATCCGCCATCGCCGGGAACGCGTTGTCACGCGCGATACCGGCATTGCACACTACGCCGTAATAGGTGCCATGTCTGGCCATGTCCTCCGCCAGAATCGCCGCACACGCCGCGCGATCAGCGATGTCGAAACACAATGCGCGCGCGTGTGAACCCGCGCCCGCTATCTGGGCCACAACCTGCGCCGCTTGTTCGTGCTGATCGCGGTAATGCACCACCACGTCATAACCATCGCGCGCCAATCGCAAGGCGATGGCACGACCGATGCCGCGGCTGGCACCGGTAACCAGAACACTCAGTGCTGTCATCATTCGGCGGCTCCGTTCAAGAAATCCTCGATGTCAGGTGGCTCGTAAACCAGGACGTTGGCCTTGGCGACCTCGACCGTCGCGATGAGAATGCGGCAAGCGAACATGCCCATCCCGTTTTCGGCCGAAAGCTCGCGCCGTGCTTCGATACGCAGGCGCTGACCAAGCCGGAAATATTCTTCGACGCAGTCAAAACGGCGCGTTCCCAGCAAAAAACCGAGCCTGACCGGCGTATTGGTGCGCAGTGCGCGGCAACCTGCCCAGGCCGCAATCGCTTGCGCCATGTACTCAATACCGACCCAAACCGGCACGCCCTGTGCCGCAGCAAACACGTTGTCGCCACGAACCAACGCCTCAACCGCCATGAATCCTTCGTCGTATGCAAGCAATCGATCAATCAGCAACGACGTCCCGCGATGGGGGACGACATCCTCGACACGGATATTCACGACTTCCACTTATCCTGCCCCCAGCACCAGTGCCGCGTTGCTGCCACCAAATGCAAAGTTATGGCTCAAAAGGTAGCGCAACGGCCGCGGCGATAACTCACCCGGCGCGACCATGTGCAGTGTCGGCAAGGTCGGGTCCGCGACGCCATCCCACCAGTGCGGTGGCAAATACCCCTGTGCGTTGTTCACCAGGGTCAGCCAGCACAAGGCCGCATCGATGGCACCTGCGGCACCCAACGCGTGCCCGGTCAGTGGTTTGGTTGAACTCGACGCGGTTGACAACCCGAACACTTCAGCCACCACCTTGCTTTCCATCGCATCATTGGCCATCGTCGCCGTACCGTGCAGGTTGATGTAGTCGATAGCGCCCGCACCCACTCCGGCACTTTGCAGCGCATCACGCAATGCGCTGCTGGCGCCACGTCCCGCAGGATCTGGCGCCGACATGTGATAAGCGTCGGAACTTTCGCCCCACCCCGCCAGACGCACCACGCCTGGTTCGCGTGTGAGCACAAACAAAGCTGCCCCCTCTCCGATATTGATGCCATTGCGGTGCAATGAGAACGGGTTGCAGCGAATGGGCGCCACTGCTTCCAGTGCGCTGAACCCGGCAATCGTCATGTCGCACAACGAATCGACACCGCCGGTGACAACGGCATCAGCCAGGCCTGCGAGGAGCAATCGCGCAGCAGATGCCATTGCCTTGGTACTCGCGGTACAGGCAGTTGAAACGCTGTACGCCGGACCGCTGACGCCCAGCAGATGGCTGAGAAATTGCGAAGGCGAACCCAGCTCGCGCTGTACGTAGTCAAAATCGTCCGGCCAGTACCCGTGCTCCGCATGGAAGCGTTGCGCCCTTTCGCTTTCCACCATGCCCGCTGTGCTGGTGCCCAACACAACCGCTACTCGCGACGTGCCGAATCGATCTATCGCCGCATCCACCTGTGGGCGAATTTCTTCCAATGCAACCTGCAGCATGGCATTGGTGCGTCCCCGCAATCGAGACGGCAATGCCGCCAAGCTGGGCAAGGATCGATTGACGGCGCCGAGCGCCAGCACCTGATTCGAACCATGTCGCCGCACCATGGCAACACCGCGCGGCGCATCGGCAGCAAACAGGGCCTCGGCGACTGCTGCCTTGCCCGAGCCGAGCGCGCAAATGATGCCGAGATCGTTGAGGTAAACCGGTGCCATCACAACGGCACTGCCATCGCTACCGACAAAACGGTCAGGCGACTATCGCTGTGCGGCCTGACGATTTCGATGCGCTGCGGCGACAGATAGTGTACCGCCACGACTTCGCGCCCATCTCGATACACCCGACGCACACCGTTGACCTCACTCACGCTCCAACTCTCGGGCAGTGCGGAACGGATCACTGCGATCGGCCAATAGCTCAATTGCAGATCGCTCAACACCGTTTCGCCGCGCAGCGATGCTGGCAAATCCGCCGAGCGATGCTGCTTCAACTCGATACCATTCCAGTGCAAACGCAACACAGACCGCCCCAAAGACTGCACCGCCAAACGAACCTCACCAGCATCGACCTCCAGCAAAGCATCAACGGCATAAAGTGATTTTCGGAACGAAAATATCAACTGCTGCTGCAATGCAAGCTCGTGGCCCAAGCTTGCGGGCGACAAACGCAACTCAAGCTGACTCACAACCGCGTCGTTGCCGCGTGTTGCCGTGCCCGCGCAACCAGCCAACAACAGCAAAGAAATGAGCAGCCAATGTCTGCTTAGCATCGCGCCGCCGCCAGTGGCTTTTGCACCACCGCATTCACCAATGTTTCTTCACGCTGCCCACGCGGCGGTGGCACGCCCAGGCCGATGCGTTCCAGTAGCCCGAAATCCTTGGCACGACTCCACCACAAGTAAGGGAATGACACGTTGCGATCTGAAAATATGAACCCCTGCTTGCGTAACATCTGCAAATACTGCGACGCGGATTTTTGTACGTGCATCGGGTGGCGAAACAACCAGCGGATCACCCATGTATCGATATACGCCTTGGTCGACTCGGCAAACAACAACGTGCCACCTGGTTTGAGCACGCGCCAGAACTCCCGCAAGGCTTGCTCCTGATCCACCAAATGGTGAAACGTCTGGTGACAGAAAACCATGTCGGCACTGGCATCAGGCAAACCGATCGCGGCGCAATCACCCGCAATCAGCTTGACCTCTATACCGAGACGATCGGCCTCGTTGCGGCAGCGTTTCAGGCTTGCTGTATCCGCGTCCACACCAATGATGCACGCGGGGTTGAATGCCTCGCATATCGGTGCCAATGACCCGCCCTGACCACAGCCGACATCCAGAACCACTGCCGCGGCAGGAATCGCCCGATCAAACAATTTCAGCAGATCGGCGATCGCAACCCGCAGTACCCGCTGCTGCCAGACGCGGCTGCGCAAAAACCACAGGCCAAATCGAGTATCGGGAACATAATTGTGCGTGCCGCAGGTCATTGCTGATGGGTTCATGCTCAATCTCTGGAAACAGGGGACGGATCGACAGCGCCAAAGATGTGGGCCAGCGGCCTGAAACACGGCGAGAGTGCCCATACCACAGTGATCCCAATAAACATCGTCAAACCAAATACGTGTAGCGCCGGCGTTGCAGAAAACGAAAGCAACCCAAAAGCAAGAAGGGTGCTGGCCGCGCCAACTGACACAGCCAACCAACTTGCGCCGTCGCCAGCATGTTCGACCAGGAAAATACCGTAGTCCACGCCCATGCCCAGCAACAAAAGCAGAGCCAGCACGCTGAACAACTGAAATGGTTCGCCAACCCAACCCAACACGGCAACACTGAGCAGCATCGCGATCAGGCTAGGCAATAACGCACGCCATGCCAAAGCACGATATCGAAACCACAGCGCAATGCCAACCACAATGAAACCGAGCCCCAACAACCATGTCATCATCTGCCGATAATGCCCAAGCAGACGCGAGATCTCGGCACTGCGATCAACCCACGTCACCCCTGGCACCTTACTGGCCTGAGCCGCCAGCAGCGCGATGTCCGACCGTGGCCCGACCCCATGCAACAGCAGGAGACTGGCCGATTGACCGTCGTTTGTGCGCAACCACCGCCCGCGAAACGGCTCTGACACAGGCTGTTGCAACCAATCATCGATGCGCAGCGCAGGCGCGGCGAAGGGTGTGCGCACAATTTTGTCGCCGATGATCGCCGAAACCCGTGCCAATACGCTGACCTCGATTTGCGCGCTCAACCCGGCGTCCGCGAGCTGTCTGCTCAGTGACGGGACCCAGTCGGAAATTGCGCTGTATCCCGTGATCCGCGCGGCCGTTAGGCGCTGGTCAAGCAACATCTTCAGCTGTTCTTCGCGTTGCAGTACCTGCTCAGAACCAACGCCCCGCACCAGATAAAACTGCGCCGGGCTGGGCACGCCAAGTACACTTGCCAACTCCGTTTGCTGCGCCAGCAACGCTGTGGGCGCGTGCTGCAGGGTGCGAAGGTCATCGCGCACCACAAGTCGGGATAGCCCCAACCCGACAAACAGGGCAAGCGCTGTGGCGACAGCCCAGGTGCCAAGATCGCGCCAACGGGCACGCGGCCAACAGGTCAATGATCGCGAAATTGCCCGTCCAAACCTGCTGACCGGAGATACGTCACTATCCAGCTGGGGGAACCAGCACGCGACCGTCGCGAATGCAGCAAACAATCCGCTCGCAGAGAACACCGCCATCTGGCGCAACCCAGGAAACGGGGCCAACCCCAGCGCCAGGTAAGCGAGCGCGCTGGTGACCAGCGCCGTACTCAAGCCGGGCAAGAGAAAACGCATCAACCCGTGCCGGCCGAGCGTTTCATGACCTTGCCGCAGCGCGAAGTAGTGAATGCCGTAGTCTTCGGCCACGCCGACCAAGCTGGCGCCAAAGACCAAGGTGAGAAGATGTACTTCACCGAACACCAGCGCGGTGGCTGCTGCACCCGCTGCGACACCGATCACCAGCGACACAGACACCAGAACAATCGGCCGTGGCCCACGGAAAACCAACCACATCAGCATGATCACGGCGAATAGTGAGCCGAGTCCGATGGTGTTTACCTCGGTACTGGCACGTTCGGCGGCCGCTTCGGCATACAGCGGCACGCCGGCACGAAGGACACGCACGTCGGGAGACGTCATCTTCGCTGCAATACTGGCGCGATCAAGTGCGCTGCCGACGCGTCGGCCACCAGTTGCGCTGACGCCTGAACTGCGGGTTGTAAAACGAAGGACCACCCATTCGATGCCCTGCCGCGACACCACGGGCAGAGCGTCGCGAATGGACACGCCAGTACCCAGGCGGGCTTGCCACCAACCCGTCCAAAGTCCCAGCGGGTCGGAACGCCATGGCGCCGGGCCACTACTCAAGCCGGGTGCATACAACCGCGCCAGTGCTTGTTCGGCCAGCAATGGCAACGGTGTACCACTGAGATACAGCCGTTGATCAGCGGTCAGCAACCGATCGCGATAGGGTTGATAAAACGCCAGCGCCGCGGTATTGCTGGCACTGTCATCACGCAGCGCCATCAACTCGGTGCCGCGCTCCACCGAAGCGGAGAAGGCGCGTGCGGAAGCAAGCGAACGCGATGCGTCGGAACTACCGATCAGGACCATCACCTGCCGCGTCGCAGCCGCTGACATTTGCTGCTGTGCCGCTGCCAACAAAGCGTCATTCTGCTCGTCTGGCAACAAAGCCATGACATCGTTTTCAAGTTTTGGCGCATGCCAGAATGCGATTTGGTGCGCCGCAAGCAGCACGACAATCAACAACCAAAGCACGGCCGGCCAGCGCCAGAGCAAACGCAGCCGATCCTCGTCTTGCGTCATGACATCACTCAAACGCAATCACCTCGGAAGCAGTCAAATGATCAGGCGTGTGACTCGGATCGAGAAAACGGATGTCGGTTTGATCCCCACTGGCTTCAGCAAGGCTCACCGTGCGCACGTAGCGATCACCCCGCAAATCAATATGCTCGAACATCTGCGCCAGCGGGCCTGATTTCGGCACCAACCGGAGGCGCCACGAACCATCGTCAGACAGCGTTTCCTGCAATTCGAACTGCTTTGACAGCATATCGACATCGCCGCCGATCAGCGCGATCAGCAGCTCATTGGCTGTCAGCAATGCTGGCGATGCACTTCGTCTCATCACTGCGTGTGTGGTCCCATCTGCCGATCGGGTGACCACTTGCTTGCGAGTAAGTACCAACGTGGACACGAACGGTAGGGTGGTGCGCCAAACGACGCCGCGATCTCGAGACAACAAAACGGTACCGCTGGACAGCAACGGATTGCGGAAGCCCTGTAATCGCTTTACTTGCTCGAAACGGCAGCGCAATACCGAGACCTCGATCAATTGACTGCGCACCACCGCACCAACAGTCATTGGTTCGACCTGTGCCGCGCTGGCGATGCTGGAACCCCACATCACAACGAGAAATACTACGCGTGCAGCAATCATGACAAGCCCACGCCAAGGCGTTCAATCAGTATCGGCGGCGATATCAGACACAGTTCACCCGTGCTCGCACTGACTGCAACCTGTGTGCTGTGCCCACGCGTCACAACCTCGCCGCAGACTGCGTCGAGGATCACATAGTCAATCACCAAGCGATGCTCCCATTCGACAATCTGCGCGTGAACCCGCAACGGTTGATCAAACCGGGCGGGACGAACGTATTTCACTCTTAGATCGACAACTGGCCAGACAAAACCACTTTCTCGCATCTGTGGATAGTCAAAATTGAAGCGCTTCAACAACGCACAACGAGCCAGCTCGAAATACTTCAGGTAGTGTCCATGCCAGACCACATCCATCGGGTCAATGTCATGGAATGCGGGGCGCAGGGTGATTTCAACAGCCAGTTCAGGCCGCATACAATGTCCAGGATTCGGCGCGAATCGCCGCGATGAGGTTAATCAGGTCGTGGTCGAGCGCGCGATCCTCTTCGATCAGCACCAGCCGGCGACCCAAATCCGAGTGCATGTCTTCAAGTGCTGGCCCCAACACGAGTTCAGGCTGCACGCGCTGACGCAGAGTGATCCCTTGGCGGCTCGTAATCAACAGTGCGGCCGCAACCTGCTCGGTCAGTTCGAGCACACGCAGGCAGTCACGAGCCGCAATCGTACCCATACTAACCTTGTCTTGATTGTGGCACTCAGTGGAACGTGAAAATACCGACGCTGGCATGGTCAACTTGAGCGCCTCGGCCGTCCACGCAGAAACACTGATCTGTAACGCCTTCAAACCATGGTTAATCGACGCGCGTGCACCCGTCGAGGCCGAGAGGTTGGCTGGCAATCCATGGTTATAGCGGGCGTCAACCATGATCGCCATTTGTCGATCCATCAAATCCGCGAGATTGGCGACAAGATTTTTCATGGAGTCCATGGCGAACGCGATGTGCCCACCATAGAAATGTCCGCCGTGCAAAACCAGCTCGTTATCCGGGTCGATGACCGGATTGTCGTTCGCGCTATTGAGTTCATTCTCGATGGTCTCGCGGAAGAACGGCAAGGCGTCCTCCAGTACGCCAATCACATGTGGCGCACAGCGCAACGAGTAGCGATCCTGCAACCGCCGATCGTTGCGCACCGGGTGATCGCACAACAGATCGGCACGCAAGCGCGCAGCGACGCGTTGCTGGCCCGCGTGCGGCTTTACCGCAAACAATGCTTCGTCGAAATGATGGGCGTTGCCGGCACTGGCAAGCACGTTGAAAGCGGTCAAACGGGTGCACAAACGGCTCAAGTAAGAGGCCCGTTGCCATGCCAGGCAAGCAAGCGCGGTCATCACTGCGGTGCCGTTCATGATCGCCAAACCCTCCTTGGGCCGTAGCCGCAGCGGAATGAGCCCGAATCGTTGCAGCGCGATGGCGGCGGTCAGTATTTCTCCATCCACAACGACATCACGCTCACCGCACAACACAGCGGCAAGGTAGGATAACGGCGTCAAATCACCGCTTGCACCCACCGATCCCTCGGCTGGAATGCGCGGCAGGATATCGTGCTGCAATAGACCATCGATCTGGCGCAACAAGCCCATGCTGACCCCGGACATCCCCTGTGCCAACGATACCAATCGGGCCACAAGCACAGCGCGCGTTTCTTCCGCGTCGAGATATCGGCCCAGACCACAACCGTGGTACGCATAGAGGTGGTGTGGCAGTTCTGCGACCAGCGAGGCCGGAACATTGACAGTGCACGAATCGCCATACCCCGTGCTGACGCCATAGACCACGCCTTCTTCGGCAATCAGGCGGTCGATGAATGCCGCGCCACGAGTGATCCGCGCAGCAAATGCAGCATCATTTGAAAGGCGAGCCGGACATCGCTGGCGTGCGACCGCAACGACATCATCAATGCACAGGCGCCCTGACCCGACGATGACGGTACGCGCTTCAAGTGGAATTACGTGCATGGGGTACCTGATTCCAGAAAGGGAAAAAATTGAACCAATCGTATGGCGAATCGCACAAACATTGCTCAAGCCAGGCCACATATTGCGTGCAATAAGCCGTCAGCGCGTCATCACGCGATGCGCGTGGCAACGCAACGTGCGCGGTCAACTGGCGTACTTGCGCGACGTAGCCGTTGCCCTGATGCAGGCAACTGAGCAAATACACGCGACATTCGAGCAACGATGCCAATAGGTATGGGCCCGTCGGCAGCGCTGCCAGATGGCCAAGAAATGGCACCCAGGCGACCCGACCACCGCGGACCGGTACGCGATCGCCGGCGATCGCCACAAACTCGCCCGCAGCCACCCGATCAGCCAGCATCATCACCATGACGGGAGAAAAATCAGCAACCTGCAGCAGCCGCACTCGTGCCATGGGATTGAGGCGGTGCAGGATGCGGTTGAAGCGCTGTGCGTGCGCGGTATGCACCAGAATCGTGATGCTGAAATCCTCACGCCATCCGGCTGCGACTTGCATCAACTCAAGGCAACCCATATGCGCCGTGACAATTACCCCGCCACGCCCGGACTGGGCGTCGGGAACCAACAAATCGTGCCCCTCAAAGCGCAGCCGCGATGGTGGATACTTGCCAGCCACCGCCAACAGCTTGTCCATCAGCGTTTCGGCGAAGCAAAAAAAATGTCGCAGACCCTGTCGCGGACCCGGCTCCGCAGCGAATACCCCGTGACTGCGATACACGCGCTTCAGGTACTCGGCCGATGCACGGCGAGCACGTGGCCGAGCCAGCCAGTAGTAAAACACCGCTGGATACAGGCACAGCCGGAACGGCACCCGTCCGCAACAGCGGTACACCGCGTACAGGAGCCAAATACCCGCAACAGACGTGCTTTCGCCAAGATCGGCCCAGTGCCGGCCCGTGCTCATGAGCCTTTTCTTTTGCGCGTCAGGAGCCATGGCAATCGCCAAAGCATGCCGAAAAAAAGCATCGCGTGCATCCGCGAAATCCGCAGGTTGTCGCGCAACAGGTCGAAGTGGGATATCCCATCCGGTGGATAATTCACGCACGTATCACGAT
>Ga0100389_1000486_pt1 | contig 31616 bp, 28 predicted proteins | sample CryGeymeta201513_FD_81537 | JGI IMG/M metagenome (GOLD analysis project Ga0100389, IMG submission 81537) | Groundwater microbial communities from Crystal Geyser aquifers in Utah, USA - Crystal Geyser metaG 2015-13 | ecosystem: Environmental > Aquatic > Deep subsurface > Groundwater | place: USA... | reverse complement strand
AGAGTCAATCAGAGCGCAACCAAACAAGTTGGCCGCGACGCCAACAAAAAAACCGCAACCTTGATGTGCTAAGGCGGCAGGCCTTCATTCTAGTGGTGCCGGGACGAGAATCGAACTCGTAAAACCATGCGGTCGAGGGATTTCCATTATCTTCTTTAGCCAAACTTTAGCCAAAAAAAGAAAAGCACTTAACGATTATTCGCTAAGTGCTTGTTTTTATTGGTGCCCGGGACGAGAATCGAACTCGTACAGTCGCGAGGACCGAGGGATTTTAAGTCCCTTGCGTCTACCAGTTCCGCCACCCGGGCACAGGCAGCTTTGACCAAGCGCCCAAGGTTTTGTAGCACAGGCCGGACGAAAAGGCAATCACCGGCAAACCAACCCTTATGGTTTCTCGGAAAAATACTGGACCTGATAGGTGGAGACGACCAGGTTGCCCTGCTGCCAGGCGTCCATGGGCAGGCCTGCCTTGCGACAGAGATGGGCAAGGAAATCGGCCGGCTCCGGCAACTGGTCCCAGACCTGGGGCAGGAAGGTGGCGGCGGCATGACCCTGGCGGATGATCACTCCATCGATGTTTGGCCGCAGTTTGGCGAGCAGATCGGCGCCGTCTTTATACTCTAAGGGAGCGGGGTCGGTTAGTACCGACACCTCGATGTCCAGCTCGTTAAGCTCGTCCACGGTAAGGGGGGAAAAGCGCGGATCCTGAAAGGCGGCGTTCATGGCGTTGCGCCGCACCCCATCCACCAACGGCTCCAAGGCGACCAGGCTGCCGATGCAGCCCCGCAACGCACCAGACAAATGCAAGGTAACAAAGGTGCCGTGCCTGGCCTGCAAGGCCGGATCGGCCAGGATGTCGGGCACCACGGCCGCTACCGGTCGGCCAAGTTCAGCGGCTATGGTCTGCCGGGCCAACCGCACCAGGGCCTGACCCTGCGCCTCGTTAAAGATCGTTGTCTGTTCAGCCTGTTCGGCCATGGTTATCTCCCGCGACCCGACCGGGCCTGCCTGCCCGCATAGCAGCTTGTCTTTATTTATCATTACCCGGCGCCCTGGGAGGTGTCAAAGTCTTTTACAGTGCCGGCCCAAGGTCATGTTCAGATGGTGCCCTTCTGGTGATTGCCGACGGCCGAGGGCGGGGCCGGCAAATGCGCCGCATGTGTTTCCCCGTTGGCACCCGCGCCCGGGTCTGGTATGCTTGGCCGGAAACGGACAATGGCGCCGCATCCGAAGGAGACCTGTGGTGGAGGGGGAAAAAAGAGTGAGAAAAAAAAGGGCCGGGGGCCGATGGTGGCCATGGGCCGGTCTGCTTTTTTTTCTCCTGGGCGTTGTCATCATGTCGCCCATGCTCCTGCGGGTCGACCGGGTAAGGCTGGCGCTGGTTCAGCAGTTCTGCACCAGCCTGCAATGCGACCTGCTGCTGCAAGAGCTCCGCTGGCAGTGGCTCCCCCTGCCCCATCTCGCCCTGGTCGACCTCAAGGTCGGAAAAGACGGGCTTTCCATGGACCTGCCCAAGGTGGACATCTACCCGAACTGGCGGACGCTGCTGGGCCGGGCCGAAGGACTTGGCGCCATCCATCTTGCCCGGCCGGTGGTACGCCTCTTCCTGCCGGCGGGCGGGATGGTGCCTGGCGCCGTGGCCCTGCCCAAGGCCCGCTTCCAGATCACCGACGGCACCCTGCTGCTGGAAACCGCCGACCAGCCGGCAACGGCCTGGTTCCCCGGCAAACTTACGGTGACGGCCGTCTCCGGCACGCTCCAGACCACTGACCAGGGGGTGCGATTTGCTCTCGCCGGCGGCGGGGGCAAGGCCTTGGCACACGGCCAGGCCAGCGGTTTTTTTTCCCTGGCGGACTTCACCTTCCAGGCCGACCTGGCGCTAAAAAAAATCGACCTGACCAAGGCCCTCGCTCCGAAACTGGACTTGCCGGTGCGGCCCGACCATACGCCGGTTGATCTGGCCGCCCGACTGGAGGGACGAGGTCTGGAAAAACTTACGGTCAAGCTTACCGGCCAGTTGCCCGGCCTAATTAGCGGGCCATCATCCCGGGTCTTTGCCAAATTGGGCCAGGCCGATCTCCTGTTCAGCAAAGCCGGCGACCGCTGGCAGGTTGACCTGAACTCCCTGGAAAGCCGGGAGCCCGGCTTGCGTCTGCATGGCATGGTAGCCCGGGAACCAGGCGCCGCGGGCGAGGCCGCCAACTGGACCCTTGATCTGCTAGCCGAAGAACTTGACCTGGCCGCCCTCCGCCAGGCCACCCTTGACACCCTTGGCACCAACGAAATCGCCCGCACGGTCGACGCTATAGTCCTGGGTGGCACGGCCCAACAGGCCAATTACCGCTTGCACGGCCCGGCCTCGGACTTTAAGCACCTGGAAAAGATGGAGATTCGCGTGGCCGGCATCAAGGCCCCCATCCATGTACCCGGGGCCGACCTGACGCTGCGGGAGGCGCGGGGCGATATCACGATTATCAACGGTTACCTGGCGGGGCAGGGATTAACCGCCTGGCTCGACCACAGCTATGGTTCCAACTGCGACCTCTATCTCGATCTCACCGATCGGGACCATGCCTTCAGGCTGGCCCTGGACATTGCCGCGGATCTTACCGAATTGCCGCCGGTGCTACATAAACTGGTCAGCTCGGCGCCTTTTCAGGAAGAACTGGCAAAATTCTCCGAGGTGCGGGGCACGGCCCATGGACGGCTGCTGCTGGGTGAAACCCTGGACCATATTGAAACCCGCGTACAGGTAGGGGCCATGCAGGGCGGCTTCTCTTATGCCCCCATTGCCTGGCCCATCGTGGTGCAGGGTGGCCGCCTGGATATCGCCCCGGACACGGTACGCTGGGAGGAGGTACGGGCCACGGGCGGCGCACAGAAGGTTACGCGCTGCACCGGCACGGTGAACTGGACCGGGACGCCCAGGCTTACGCTCACCGCCCTGGACGGTGACTGGGACGCCGCCACCCTGTTGCGGGAAATCAAGCGGCATGACGCCCTGCTGGCCAGCATCGACCAGGCGATAAGCAGCGCGGCGGGCCGCCTCATTACCAGCAACACGACCATGCAAGGGCCGGCCTTGGAGCCGCGGGCCTGGCATTATGCCGTGGGGTACGACCTGAACGATCTCGAAGTGACCAGCCCCCTGTTGCCGGACACCATCGTGGTTGAAACCATGCACGGCGCCCTGAACCAGGAAAGCGTGACCATGAGCGCCGGCAAGATCCGTCTCCAAGGGCAGCCTCTGCTGTTGGATGGCACTTGCCTGCACAACATGTTCGAGAACTGGACCGGCGAGGTAAAAATTTCCGGCCTTGTAGAGGCGCCCCTGGCCGACTGGATCCGGGAAAAAGGCTGGATTCCGGACCGCTTTTTTCCGGCCATCCCCTGCCGACTGGACCAACTGACTCTGAACTGGGCAGAGGGGGCCACCAGCCTCGTTGGGGCGATTCACGCGGCCGGCGGCCCGGAACCGCTGCCCTACGCCTTTCTGGACCTGGAAATCACCCCTAGCGCACTCCAAGTAAATTTGGCGCGTTTTTACAATGGCGACGACCAGGGGGAACTCACCCTGTGGACACGCGCCACCGAGCCTCGCGAGCTCCGTCTCACTTGGCAAGGCGAACTGGCGGGCACCACCCTGGACCAGTTACTGGCCACCAATTCCCTGCTTGGCGGCCACCTGTCGGGAGACATGCAACTTGAACTGCGCACGGAGTGCGCCTCCTCCTACGCCCGGGGACGACTGACGCTTAGCGGCCTGCACTTGCCGGTGCCCGGGCACGACACTCCATTCACCATTTTTGAGGCCAGCCTGGCGGCGACTGGCCAGCAGGTGCGGATCGAACGGTTACGCCTGGGTCTGAACGATGAGCCCGTAAATTTCGCCGGCCTCCTGACCCTGGGCGCCAACGGCCTGCTAGTCGACCTGGAGGCCCGGGCCGAAGCTCTCCAGTGGGCCGCCCTGGCCCACCGCTTTTTCCCCACCAGGCCGCCGGGGACACCAGACACGGTCGTACCCCCGGCCAGCATTCAGCCTCCCTGGAACTGGGACGTACTGGGCGCCATGAGCTTTCGGGTAGACGCCCTCACCCGGGAAAAGGCGCGGGCCAAGGACGATACCAACCCGGCCCCGGCCGTTCGTTACACCTGGGCTCCGGTCGCCGGGCGGTTGGCACTGCTCCCCGGAGTCGGCATGCGAATCGATGTCAGCCAGGCTTCACTGTGCTCGCTGGCCATGGCCGGCACCTGGTTTTCCGACCCCGGCCTGGGGACCAGCACCCTGCTGATCACCACCGACCAGACCAGCCCCCCGCTCTTTCAAGAAGTGCTGCTCTGCCTCGGCAAAAAAGACGAACTCATCGAGGGGCCTTTCCAGCTCAACGCCAGCCTTCAGCATGAACATGGGCACTGGACCAGCGGCCAGGCGGAGTTGCGCTCGCCCGGCGGCTCCATTAAACGGCTGACCCTGCTCTCCAAGGTCTTCAGCATCCTGAATGTCACCGATATGTTTTCCGGCACCAGCCTGCAAGACATGGCCCAGAAAGGCTTTAAGTACTCGTCCCTGGACATCGAGTCCACGGTGCAAGAAGGCCGCCTCTTCATCGACCAGGCGGTGGTCAAAGGTGACGGCCTCACCCTGTTTGCCAGGGGCGGCCTCGACCTGGATACCATGGAGACCGACATGACCCTGCTCGTCTCACCCTTCAAGACCGTGGACCGCCTTATCGCCAGCGTGCCGATTCTCGGCAAGGCACTGGTCGGCAAGAACACCGCCCTGGTCACCATTCCCTTTGGCGTGACCGGTCGCATGCCCGACCCGGACATCCAGCTCCTGCCGGCCCAGGCGGTCAGCGAATCCATCTTGAACCTCGTGACCAACACCTTGAAGCTGCCCTTCACCATTCTGAGCCCCATGATGGAAAAGGAGAAATAACCTGGCCTGCCATGGTGGTTGAGGCGGCGCCATGCCTCGGCTTGCGTACCCGACAGCCCCGGGACAAGATCTTTTGTGGATATTTATTGAAAGATAGACAAACAATGTGTTATTTTTTATAATTACTCACAAGGGGGGGCAGTCTGAAGGTGTTAGTCTTTCAGGCTGGAAGCCAACTCATTCACCAACATCCTTATGATAAATCGCCCCGGGCGGCGTGAGCCGCTACAGGCTAAACAACCTGAGTAATTAGCATCGCTTATGACGCAGGCCGCCGCAACCAGATTGCCGGTCCAAAAAAAATCGAGGTACCCGGAAGATGCTGGCTCCACAGGACGCCAAGATTCTTATCGTTGATGATGAGATCTATATCCGGGAAATTCTCTCCCGCTGGCTGAGCAAGGACGGTTACGACTGCCTGACCGCCAGCAATGGCGAAGAAGCGTTGCTGACTCTCGCCCATTCCCCTGTCTCCCTGATGATCTCCGACATCATGATGCCGGGCATCTCCGGCCTGGAACTGCTGGCTACCGCCAAAAAAAAGTACCAGGATCTGGCGGTAATCATGGCCACGGCCGTAGACGACCGGCAGGTTGGGACCCATGCCCTGGAAATCGGGGCGTACGGCTATGTCATCAAGCCCCTGGATCGTAACGAGGTGCTCCTCAACGTGGCCAACGGCCTGCACCTGCGCGGACTGGAAATGGAAAATCGTCGTCACCGGGAGGAACTGGAGCAGCTTGTGGAAGAGCGGACCCGCAAGCTCCAGGAAACCATTCGTAAACTGCTGGAGACGGAAAAGGAACTGAGCATCTCCAGGGAAGAGACCATCCAGCGTCTGGCCATGGCCGCCGAATTCCGTGACGACGAGACCGCCCTGCATACCGTTCGCATGGGCAGCTTCTGCCAGATTCTGGCGATTCGGGCGGGGTTGCCGCCCGCGGACTGCGAGCTTATCCGCAGCGCCAGCCCCCTGCACGACGTGGGCAAGATCGGCACACCGGACAACATCCTCCTGAAACCCGGCAAACTGACGGCCGAGGAATTTGTAATCATCAAGAAACACGCGGAAATCGGCCACCGGTTGCTGTCCAACTCCAGCTCCACCATGCTGGAGACAGGCGCCATCATCGCCTGGACCCACCATGAAAAATTCAACGGCTCCGGCTACCCCCGCGGCCTGGCCGGGGAAAGCATTCCCATTGAAGGGCGGATCGCCGCGGTCTGCGACGTTTTTGACGCCCTGACCTCTGACCGGGTGTACAAAAAGGCCTACCCGGTTGACAAGGCGGTGGAGATCATGATGGAAGGCCGGGGCAACCATTTTGACCCGGTATTGCTTGACCTTTTCATGAATTCCATGGACGAGGTGCTGGCAATAAAAGACGAATACATCGACAACCAATCCATGCCCCCGGGGCGACTGCAAGGGTAACCAATAAAATTATTGAACCGGCCAGACATTTCCTGAAGCAAGCGTGTCACACTTCGGGTTCCACAGCTAACGGCCTCGCACACGGCCAAACATGATTGAGGAGGTTTTTTATGTCCACGAGAGTTTCCGCCATGCTGATTTTTCTGCTGGTTTTCTGGGTTGGCGCCCTAAGAGCCGAGGTACTGACCATTGACAAGGTGCCGCCGGAACTAACCCAGTTGCGGCAGGCTTATGAGACGCAAAAGAATCAGGCCGTGGGCCCGGAACAACAGGCCGCCCGACAAAAAAAATACGAGACCGCCCGGCGGGACGCCCTGAACTCTCCTGATTTCCTGCGCCAGCGCTCCGCCCTGGAGGCCAGCCGCGACGCGGATATACAGAAAATCACCGCCCGCTACCAGGAAAGCCTCGATAAGCTGCAGAAAGAGACCTTGGCCGGCATTGACCAGAAGTACCAGCGCGAATCGGCCGACTTTGAGACCACCGCCCTGAGCCAAGCGCAAAAAAACTACATAGCCGAGATGGACAAACTTGAGAAAACGCTGGTCGCCAAAAACGATCTGGCCGGGGCCCTCATGGTCCAGGTCGAAAAAAAGAAGGCCATGTCGGCCACGCCTGGCGCCGAGCCGGCCGCACCAAAAGCGACGCCTGTTGTTCCAAAAAACGAGATCCAGACAACGGCCCCGGCGCCCACCGCCGTGACCCTGGCCCAGGGCGGGATGACCGCGGCCGCCCCCCTGACTTACGTCAACAATACCCGGGGACTGGCCGGCTCCGCCGGCAATGTTGCCAACAACGTTTACTCCTTCAACCTGAATAAGGTTGGCGAGCATTCCCAGTTGGTCTTCTATGCTTACGGCAAAGGCAAAACCGGCACCGACTCGGCCGGCGAAGTCAATCTGATCTCGCCGGACGGCAAACGCCGGATGGTGGCCGAATGGTCGCCCAAGAATCTGCAGGCCATCAACTTCTATGGCGTGCAAGCCGCCAAGGACGTAAAACCGGTGGATGCCGATATCTCCAGCTATGTCACGGCCCCTGGCACCTATCAGGTAGAATTCAAATACAAGGATGGCAACGAGGCATTGAACATCTTCCAGGTAGAAATTCGCACCTGGTAAGACGCCGGCCGGTGGCCAGCGCCGCCATGCCGACTAACTGGCCCGGTTCCTTGCGCTGCAAAGAGCCGGGCCAGTTTATCCGGGGAGAGTGGCGCTCGACACACAACCCGGGCACTGCTCGACCGGCCAGGCCGTGGCTTCTTTCGCCACGGGGACACGCAGGCCGCGGCGCCGCACATGGAAATATTTGAATAAATACCCCGGATGGTTTATTCTTTAAAGAAGAGCAGGCGGCTAACCGATGAATAGCAAGGCGCCAGAACTGGTACAAGTGATAAAATGTCCGAAAAACTCGCCATGGAAACCTGCCGGCCCGCCATCCTGGCATGCCTGCGGCAATACGCCGATGATGATCTTGCCCTCATCCCGGCCCTCCAGCTCCTCCTGGCAGAGCAAGGCCAGGACGCCTACCCGGTATTCTTTCACATCCTCACCAACCTGGAACTGGCGCCTGACGAGGCCGAGGCCACCTGGGGCCGGATCATCGCCCACTGGGAAGGGACGTGCGGTATCCTGAAACGGCGGATAAACCTGCGGACGGCGATCTGCGATTATTTTTGCTCAATCAACAAGCGCCTGCGGAACCCTAAGCTCATCGAGCTCCAGCTCTTCGAACAGATCGATACCCTGTCAAAATACGACAACCTGACCAACCTGTTCAACCGCCATTATTTCGACGACGTGCTGAACCGGGAACTGGCGCGCGCCGACAGGCACAAAACGGCGCTGTCGCTGCTGCTCATTGATCTGGACGACTTCAAGCAGGTCAACGATGTCCACGGGCACCTGGCGGGCGACAAGGTTCTGCAACATATAGCCCGCATCATGTTTGAGGAAAAACGGACAGAAGACATCGCCGCCCGCCTCGGTGGCGATGAACTGGCCATCATTCTACCGGAGACGGATAAAACCAGCGTCCTGGTAGTGGCCAAGAGGATCCGCCAAAGGGTCGAGGCAACCCCGATGGTGTATAACGGCCAGACAATACAACTTACCTTAAGCGGCGGGGTGGCCTCCTTCCCCCAGGATGGGGCCAACGGCAAGGATCTCCTCCGCAAGACGGACCGTGCCCTTTATCAGGCCAAGGCCGCGGGGAAAAACACCATCAGCGTTTACTCAGACAACCGGCGGCGCCATCAGCGGATTGACTTCAACAAAGCGCTGGAACTGGAAGTGCTGGGGCCCGCGCCCATGGCCACCATGCCGGTAATGGGCAAGAACCTCAGCGCCGGCGGCCTGCTTCTGGCCAGCAAGACCGCGCTCGACTTGGGGGTCAAGATCCAGCTCGGCTTGCCGATCAACCCGAGTATGCCCCTGCTGGTGACCGGCAAGGTGGTGCGCATCGCGGCCTACGGGCCCGACAGCTATGACCTCGGCATCGCCTTCCTGCCTGCCCGTCGGCAGGCCGCGGCGGGGATCGACGCCTTTGTTCGCCAGGCGCGGACAACCACCAATCCGCCGGGCTCGGCCCTTGACCTCTAAACCGCCCGACCTCATGGTTCAGCGCGCATCCGCGCGCCTTTTTTCCATCGCCAGAACGCAGGCCCGCAGCCGATCGACCAGTTGACCGAGTTCCGGTTTGGTGATCTGGTCGTCGGCCTTCACCTCCTGCCCCTTATGGAAGAGGGACTTGCTGATCAGGGAAGAAAAAAGCAGCACCGGGATATATTGGTACGCCTTCTCATTCTTGATGCGCATGCATAGGTGGTGGCCGTCCATGCGCGGCATCTCGATGTCGCTGATCACGGCCAGCACGGTGTCATCAACCGCCCCCGTCGTCCGCAACGCCTCCAGATACTCCCAGGCCGCCTGACCATCGGCATGCACGGCAACCTTATAGCCGGCCGCCTCCAGGGTGGTCTTGATCTGGTGCTGAATAACCCTGGAATCATCGGCCACGACCACCAGCTTGTCCCGGTGATCGGCGGCGCTTGCCGATTGGTTCGCAACATCCCGCGCTTTCATGGCCATGGTCGGATCAATGGCCGCGGTAATCGATTCAAAGTCCACCATCTGAATGATCTGCCCATCGACCAGGCAGACACCGGTCAGACTGCTGGAGGCGGCGATAAGGGCGGGCGGCGGCTGGATCTGCTGCCAGGAGACGCGGTAGACCTTGTCAACCCCGTGGCTGATAAAGCCAAAGGCTTTGCCGTTGATCTCGGTGACGATCACCACCCACTTTTCCAAGGCCGCCGCCGACTTGTCCGGCACATACTTGAACCAGGCGCAGAGATCCACCAGGGGAATAGTGTGGCCGCGCAACAAAAAAACGCCCACCACGCAGGCAGGGCTGTCCGGCACCTCGGTCACCTCCTCGGGCATGGCGACCAGTTCCCGCACCTTGGCGGCATTAATCCCGTATGCCGTCTGGATAATCCTGTCGGTGCCAGGCTCAAGCCAGCGAAGAAAAAGGGTGATGATCTCCAGTTCATTGGTGCCGGCTTTCAGGAGAATTTCTTGATTTTTCACCAGGGGCTGGGCCATGGGTTTTTCCTCTCTTGCTGGGATTGATCGTGGCCATCGGTGTCCGGGAACCGGGATCCGGTTTCCATTGTCCGGTATCCGATATTCATTTATGATACCCGGTTCGGGCCCTTATTGCAAAAGCGCGGTATAACTGTTCCAACAGAATGAGACGGGCCATTTCGTGGGTAAAGGTCATTCTGGAAAGGGAAAGGAGCAGATCGGCCCGCGCCAGCACCTCGGGCGCCAGGCCAACAGCGCCGCCGATCAGGAAGCAGACCTCCTTTTTGCCCTGCTCCTCCCAGCGGGTGAGCAGCTCGGCGAGCTCCTCGGAGGCCAGCTCCCGGCCGGCAGGGGCCAGGGCGACCACCAGAGACCCCGGGGTCACCTGGTCGAGCAACAGCCGGCCCTCCTCCCGCCTGATCGTGGCGTCCGGCACCTTGGCGCTGTAACGTTTTTCCCGCAAGATGCGGACGGTCAGCCGGGCGAAGCGGCCCATCCGCGTCTGAAAATCCTCCACCCCGGCGGCCAGGTAGGCCTGCTTCGTCTTGCCCAAAAGCGGCAGGATAAGATGCAGGGGGCTTTTGCTCACCCGCGCTTGCCCACGGCCCCCGGTTGGCCAAGCAGAGCGGCAAGCAGGCCATGAAACTCCTCGTAGCCGATGCCCCTTGCCAGACCGGGGCAGGAGCCCTTGATGGCGAGAAAATTGGCCTGGTCGATGAGCATGCTCGGATGCAGGGGCCACTGGGCACAGCGCCAGGGCCGGCCCGGATGCACCGTGCAACCCTGGTCGTAGAAGATGCAATGGCCGTTGGTGATTTTCATCTGAATCACCCCCTTGGTGCAACGCAGATATTTTTCCATCACCTCGGCCACCGGCATGCCCAGGTGGGCCACCAGCCGGTCCACGTCGGCCGGATCGAGGGACACGGTGGTCTGCCCCTGGCAGCAATAGCCGCAACGTTGGCACTCAAAAAATATCTTTTCCGGTTCCACGGCTCAACCTCTGTGTATAGGCAACGGGGTGTCTTTAAAAATATATCCAAGGGTGCGATAAAGAATTTTCGCGGCCGTAAAGACCGCATGGTGCGCCCCGGGGCAGGGGGCCAGTTCCACCACGTCCATGCCGACAATCCGATGCCGCGCCGCCAGGGCCCGGAAGAGACTGGTCACCTGGGGCCAGGAAAGGCCATCGGGTTCCGGGGTGCCGGTGGCCGGCATGACCGCCGGGTCGAAGCCGTCCACGTCCAGGGTCAGGTAGACCGGACCGGCGATCCGGGCACAGACCTGCTCCACCCAGTCCAACTCGCGCCGGATGCGCTCCGTGGTAAACACCCCGGGTCGGTCTGGGCCAAGGAACTCAAGTTCCCCGGGCGAAAAGGAGCGGATCCCGACCTGGGTGAAGGACAGGCCCAGGTCATGCAGCCGCCGCATGACGCAGGCATGGCTCAGGGACGACCCGCCATAGCTTTCCCGCAAGTCGAGATGAGCATCCACCTGTAGCACGTGCAGACCGGCAAACTGGCTGGCGCAGGCGGCCACGGCAGCCACGGTCACCGTGTGCTCGCCGCCCAGCACCACGGGAAAACGCCCCTGCCGCAGCTCCTGCCTGACTGCCTCGCAGATCCGCTGCAGGGCCGCATCGGACGACAACCCGTCAAGCTCCAGAGGTTCACGAACCTCGATACCAACCTGCCAGGTTTCCCGCAACAGCTCGTCGTCCAAGGCCTCCACGGCCAGGGAGGCCGCAAGCAGGGCGGCCGGCCCCTGCTCGGTGCCGCCGACCCAACTCACCGTGTTAGCCAAGGGCGCTGAAATGATAGCCACCCTTTTTTCCGGCAAACCCGCCGGATCCTCGTCAATAAAACGCATGGAATGTGACATATTATCCTTAAATGTTCAGGGGGACAGTCTGTAGGTGTTTAGTCTGTTAGCAAGTACGAACCACCAGAAAATACACGTGTGGAGCTCGATGTCCGATGTGTTTTGCTAACATGCTAAACAACCTGGGCAACGCCGTTCAGGCGTTGCCGATACTGTCATCGTACAGGGCGATATTGATCCCGTACCGCTCAGCCACCCTGCGCCACTTCAACTCGTCCGGCGTGTGGAAGATATCCTCGTAGGCGGCGGGCAGGGTGAGCCAGCCGTTTACGGTCAATTCATTCTCCAGTTGCCCGGCCGCCCAGCCGGTATAGCCCAAAAGAAAGATAAAATCCTTGGGGCCATGACCCGCGGCGATATCAAAAATGATGCGGGAATCACCCGACACGCGCACCGTATCGTTCACCGCGATAAAATTCTCGGGCTGATAGTCCGCGGAAAACAAAAAAAAGGCCGCCGTCATCTCCACTGGTCCGCCGATGTGAACCGGCGGCAATTTGCCCGGCGGCGGCTCCACCTCGGCGGCCCGAAAAATATCGGCCAGAGAGTAAGGCGTCGGCTGATTCACCACCAGCCCCATGGCGCCCTCCTCGTTGTGGGAACACATATAGATGACCATCTCCCGAAAACGCGGGTCTGGCATTCTGGAGGTGGCCAGCAAAAATTTACCCTGCAAACTTTCCATGTGCCTCATCGAGCGTGTACTCTCCGTACCTTTTTTGCCGAGGCCCAGCCATGGCCGGGGAATCAACCCCGGGGCCGGCCCTATTCTAGCACCTGGCCGGAAGGTCAGTCAAGTTAATGCCTGGCGGCCTCCCCGCCGAGCCGCATATTTCCTGCCCGCAACGAACCGGACGCATCCAAGCAAAAAAAAAATCTTGCCGTACAGCCCAACAGATATGCTAGAGTGGGCCAGCAGCACTATGATTTCCAGACGGTTGCCCTGCAGCCGCATTTGACCGAGGCCAGACCATGAATGTTGCCCAGGAACTTGATCGACTCATTCAATCCGACCAGCACAACCCGCATCAGGTGCTGGGTATCCATCCGGCGGAGGGTGCTCCAGGACAGGTAGCGATCCGCGCCTTCAAGCCCCACGCGGACCAGATGCTGCTGGTGATCGACAACAGCAAAATTTCCATGACCAGGATCAGGGAGCAAGGCGTGTTCGAAGCGGTTATTACCCCGCCGGCCCAGGAGTTTGACTACTCTTTCGAGGCCAGCTTTCCCCACAACGTAAGTCAGCGGATTGAAGACCCCTATCGGTTCGGACCGCTATTAAGCGATTTCGATCAGTATCTTTTCAATAACGGCACCCATTACGAGATCTACACCCGACTGGGCGCCCACCTGCTCTCCGTGGGCAGGGTGGCGGGCACGGTCTTCCGGGTGTGGGCGCCGTCGGCCCGTCGGGTAAGCGTCATTGGTAACTTCAACTACTGGGACGGCCGGGTCCACCAGATGCGGAGCCTGGGCGGCTCGGGCATCTGGGAACTTTTCATTCCTGGAATCGAAGCGGCCGAACCCTATAAGTTTGAAATCCGCACCCAGGGCATGGAAATCCTGGAGAAGGCCGACCCCTACCAGTTTTTTGCCGAAGTCCGGCCCAAAACTGCTTCCCTGGTCTACGATCTGGACGCCTTTGCCTGGCAGGATGACGAATGGCTGAACCAACGACGGGCCGCGGCCGCCAACGAAAGGCCGATCTCGATCTACGAGGTGCATCTTGGCTCGTGGCAGCGGGATCCTGCCTCGCCGACCCGCTTCCTGAGCTATGGTGAATGTGCCGACCACCTCATCCCCTATGTCAAGGAGATGGGCTTTACCCATATCGAACTGCTGCCCATCATGGAACACCCCCTGGACGAATCCTGGGGTTATCAGGTAACCGGCTATTATGCCGCCACCAGCCGCCACGGCGCACCCAAGGACTTCATGGCCTTTGTGGACCGCTGCCACGCCGCGGGCATTGGCGTACTCCTCGACTGGGTACCCTCCCACTTCCCCACCGACGGCCACAGCCTGGGTCGCTTTGACGGCACCGCCCTTTACGAGCACCAGGATCCGCGCCAGGGCGCCCATCGGGAATGGGGTACGCTGATTTTTAACTATGGCCGGGCCGAGGTAAAAAACTTTTTGATCGGCAACGCCCTCTTCTGGCTCGACAAATTCCACATCGACGGCCTGCGGGTCGACGCCGTGGCCTCCATGCTCTATCTGGACTATGCCCGCAAGGAGGGGGAGTGGATCCCCAACCAGTACGGCACCCGGGAGAATCTGGAGGCCATCGAATTCCTCAAGCACTTGAACTGCGTGGTCTACGACCGTTTTCCCGGCACCATGATGGTGGCCGAGGAGTCCACCAGTTTCTACGGGGTCTCCAAACCCGCCTTTGCCGGCGGCCTGGGCTTCGGTTTCAAATGGAACATGGGCTGGATGAACGACACCCTGCGCTATTTTGCCTGCGACCCCCTGTTCCGCAAATATCACCACAACCACCTCACCTTCTCTTTCCTGTACGCCTTTACCGAGAATTTCACCCTGCCCCTGTCCCACGACGAGGTGGTACACGGCAAAGGCTCGCTGCTTAACAAGATGCCCGGCGACCCCTGGCAGCAATTCGCCAACCTGCGGTTGCTCTACCTCTATATGTGGGCCCACCCTGGCAAAAAACTGCTGTTCATGGGCGGTGAGTTCGGCCAGCGGTCGGAATGGTACTGCAAGGTCAGCCTGGACTGGCACCTGATCAAGGCGGACAAAAAACACGGCCAGTTGCAAGATTTCATCAAGGCGCTCAACCACCTGTACGTGGAAAATCCGGCTCTGTGGGAGATTGATTTTTCGTACGAGGGCTTCCATTGGATGGACTTCAAGGACGTGGACAACAGCATCGTGGCCTTTGCCCGCTTCGCCAAGAACCGACAGGATCATCTGGTCTGCCTGTTCAACTTCACCCCCCAGGTGATCCAGGGCTACCGCCTCGGGGTGCCGGAAGACTGTCAGTACCAGGAGATCCTCTGTTCCGACCAGGGGTGTTTCGGTGGCAGCAACATCACCAACCCGGCACCCAGGCAGGCAGTGCGCGAGCCCTTCGGAGAAGCGCCCTGTCAGGTACAAGTCACCGTGCCACCCTTGGGCGGTCTCATCCTGCGGCCGCTCCGCTAGAGCCAAATCCAGACACGAAAGGCATCCTCATGACGGCATCCAACCCCATCCAGCCCCAGGGCGAAAAAATGCGCAAGGCCATCCGCTGGATCAGCGACACCCTGCGGACCCATCCGGAGAAAACCAGGCATCAAGCAATTTGCGAGGCGGAAATCCGCTTCGACCTCTCCCCCGAGGAATGCCGCTTCCTGGAGGAAAACATCGAATAAGGCCGCAACCGGGGCCTGCCCAGGCCGACGCCAAACAAACAAAAAGGCAGGATCCCGAAAGGAACCCTGCCTTATGCGGCTGACAACTGGATCAAACGCTTGCTACTTTTTGATCCTTTTCAGGCTAAACCCGGCAAAACCTACGAGGCCGGTGCCAAAAAGAAACATAGTGGCCGGCTCGGGCACCGGGTTGGAACCAGCCTCAATGGTTAGGGTTACCCCGTTGTTCCAGTAATGACAGTCAGGGTCGAAACCGAGACCAAAATTACCGTCGGCCACGGCACTGATGAGAGCCGCCAAGTCTTGGTCAAGAAAGGTGTAAGTGATATCCTGGGCATGATTGGAAAGATTATGATAGTGCGCCAAGAGAGTACCCTGGCCGTCAAAAGCATCGCCATTTGCCTGGCCGTCCCATTTTACAGTCACGCCGGAAGTCGCGGCAGGCAGGAGATGGACCCAGAGATCATTGGGGTTGCTGTCCCAATTACGGATATCATTGAAAAACAGGGTTGCCCCAGTAATGACTTCCCCATTCGGGACAGTCCAATTAATTCCCCACTTGTAGTACTGGCCATGGTCCAGATTGTAGAGATTGACAGGATTAGGCTGAAAGGTATAGGGAGTGGCTTTGACTGGGGAAGAAAAACCTACGGCCAACAAAATTGCAAGAATAATCACCATGCGTTTACACATGATTTGTTCCTCCATTTTCCTGATTTGTGTTTATCCTTCTGCTTGCCAGTTAATTTGCCCATGAAACACCATTACTTTGTATGCATTAATAATTTTGCACATAAGAGTTAAGCAAACAATGTGCCATCGATGATAAATATTTTTTAACCTGTAATTCCAACTGGTTTACTGACATAATGTTCTCCAGACAAGGTATCCAATCGCGTTTTTTTCAAAAACCCGGAAATGTTTTCCAAATAAACGGAATTTACTGACAACCATTCTCTCAATTTCATTATCGCCGCGACAGACCCAGTCATGTCAAGAATAATTATTAACAACACGTAACTGCTCAGGTGGGAAGTGGGAAGTATAGAATAACCATGCGGAATTACCTATATTGGGGGTCTTGCTTTGTTCTTTGCGCAGTCCCGACAGACTAAACTATGACCAACCTTTTGAGTAGTTATAACAACACAAACAAAATGGCGAACCCCGCAAAAACCGCGAGATTCGCCAGCGCCACCAGTGCTTGCCTCGGGTGGCTTACGGGATACGGCCCACTCAGAAGGAAAACGTGGGCAACACGAGAGCGCTTACGCCGCCGCGAACTGTTTAGCCCAGCCGGCCGACTGCAGCGTGCCGCCGTCATGTTGGACCAGAAAACACTCGCAACCCGCCTGGGCATTGACGTGTTGGACCCCACGGGCCGGCTCCATGACAAAGATGCCGGTGGCCAGGGCGTCGGCGTCCATCACCGTGGCGGCCTTGATCGTAACGCTGGTGGACAGCACCGGGCTGCGGCCGGTGCCGGGGGTAACGATGTGGTGGAACATCCTCTCCTGATCGTAAAACGCCTCGTAACTCCCCGAGGTGGCGATGCAACCGCTGGCCATGCGGACAATCGACGGGTACTCCCGCCTTTTCTCCGGATCCTGAATAGCGATGGTCCAGGGCGCGCCCTTGGCAGCCGAGCCGTTGGCCCGGATCTCGCCACCGGCGTTGATCAGGTGGTTGACCACTCCGCGGTCGGCGAGGAACTGAGAAACCCGATCCACCACATAGCCCTTGGCAATGCCGTCCAGGGTGATCCCCATGCCGGCACGGGCGAGCTGGACGCCCCCTCCTTCCAAACGGAGGTGTTCCGACCCCACGCGGCCAAGGATATTGCCTATGGCCTCGTCGCTCGGACTCTGGCCGGCGGCAAAGGTCTTCTCGTATAGATCGACAATGGGCTGCACCGTTACGTCAAAAGCCCCGTTGGTCTGCCGGTGGAAATAAAGGGAACGGGCCACGACCTCCAGTATCTCCAAGGGTGCGTCCGGCAACTGGCCGGTGGCGTTCAGGCGGGAGACCGGGGAGTCCGGGTCATGGCGGCTCAGCATCCCGACCAGGCGGTCGACCTCGGCAAAGGCCAGCCCGATGGCCTCTTGCGCCTCGTCGCGGGAGGCATGCATGGCGGTGATCGCCACGAAGGTACCCATGGCCAGCCGGGTATCGCTGACCTTGTACTCATGCCGCCCGAACAGCACTGCCTCGGCATGTTGAACGGGTAGCAGAGTTGCTCCCGAAGCGACCCCCAGCCCGAGCAGGCCGGAAAGCTTCAGGAAGGATCTGCGTTTTTGATCACAAGGACCCTGGGATTCTGGCTCATGTTTCATCATCGTCTTCCTCTGCCGCGGATGGTTATTGGCATTCATGCTACGTTATCGAGGGTAATGCGGCCCTTGCGGGCCAGCACCTTACGGCCTTCATACTTCCTGAAGATATGGCGGGGGCATTTCTCCACGCAGACCTCGCCGCACCCGGGTCCATACTCCAGGCACTTCTTGTGATCGATCTTGATGAGCCCGCCGGCATAGGTCACCGCCTCGGCCGGACACTTCTTCACGCACATCTGGCAGGCGATGCAGCCGACCTGGCAGACCTTCATCACCTGCTTGCCCAGGTCCTTGCTGCTGCATGGAACATACACCCGGGCCCGCAGGGTCATGAGTTCGATGATCTGCTTGGGGCAGACCTTGACGCAGGCGCCGCAGGCCACGCACTTGTCCGGATTGACCTGCGGAAAGCCATCCCGCATGGTGATGGCGTCAAACGGGCAACTGCTGGCGCACTCGCCCAGACCGATACAGGCATACTGGCAGGCCGATGGGCCGCCGAACCCCAGATTGGCCGCGGTGCAGGAGGCAAAGCCGATATATGCATGCTTGTGGCTGACCCGCCCCTCGATCCTGGAGCAGCGCACCGTGGCGATCATATCCTCCACGGCCGTCACCTTCTTGCCGGTGATCTCGGCCACCTTGGCCGCCACCGGTTCCTTGCCGGGAAAGCACAGATTGGGAGGCACCTCCGGGTCATTGACCACGGCGATGGCATAGCCCTCGCAGCCGGCATAACCGCAGCCGCCGCACTGGGCGCCGGCCAGGGAGTGCAAAACCGCCTCGATCTTGGGGTTGACCTCCACCTTGAACCGATGGGCGGCCAGGGCCAGCCCGATGCCAAAGAACAGGCCAATGCAGCCAAGCAGGGCGATACCGCCCAAGGCCAGCTTGATTAATGTCGGATCCATATCCAGTTACCCATGCTCCCTGCTGAAAGACGACGTTAGAAGAGGCTCAAACCGGAGAACCCCAGAAAGGCCAGGGCAAACTGCCCAGCCACGATAAAGGCGATGGGCACCCCCTTGAACGACTTCGGCACCCTGGCCAGCTCCATCCGCTCCCGCACCGAGGCCATCATGTAGAGGGCGAGCAGAAAGCCACCGCCGGCACCCAGCGCCAGCATGAAGGTCTCCAGAAAGTTGTACTCGTTGTTGGCCATGATAAGCGGCACGGCAATGATGACGCAGTTGGCGATGACCAGCACGAGGTAAACGCCGAAGGCGTTGAACAACGCCGGATTGACCTTGCGGAGAATGGTATCCACCGCTTGCACGGTAAGGGACACCAGGCCGATGAAAACCACGATCTGCAGGAAATCGAGGCCATGGGGCTTCATGACGAACTGGTAAAAGAACCAGCTCATGAGGGCGCTCACCACCATGACGATGGTAAAGGTGACCCCCATGCCCTTGGCCGTATCCCGCCGTTTCGAGGTCCCGAAGAAGACGCACAGGCCGAGGTACTTGGTGAACACGAAGTTGTTGATAAGCAGGGCGCTCACCAGAATGGACAACAGATAGCCCAGATAGGGCTTGGCCACCCGGAAGGTTTCCACCGTGCGGCCGGTAACCGCGGCCGGCAGATCGATCATGGACACCACATGCGGCCGGGTGGTGTTCAGCGGCTCCTTGAAGCCGAGGAAGGCGATCTTGCCGGTGCTGTCAAGCCGCACGTCGGCGAGCTCCAGACGGATGTCCGGGTCTGACTCCTCATAGACCAGGTAATGGGCAGGGTCGGCAAAGACGGCCTGGTCCACCGGGGCCTTGAAGGTGACGACAATCTCGCGGTCATTGCCAAAGGACTTGCCGGCGATGAGTCCGTCCGCCTGCGCCAAAACCGGCAGCAGCAGAGCCAGGGTCAGGACGGCCAGCGCGCGCATTAACATGGTCAGTCGATGCATGATTCAGCCCTGTTTAACGCGCTTGTAGCGCGTTTCGATATAGTTGAAAAAGCCCATCATCAGACCAACGCAGAAAAACCCTGCCAACGGCAGGATGAAGAAGAGCAGCGGCCGGAAGCCCAGGACGTCATAACCCAGGATGGTGCCCAGCCCAAGCAGCTCGCGGACAAAACCGATGGCCATCATGCCGACCATGAAGCCCAGACCCATGCCGACCCCGTCCCAAAAAGAATGGGTCAGGTTTTCCTTGCTGGCGAACATCTCCAGCCGCATGGTGATGATGGCAAAGGCCACGATCAGTTTCACGAAGATGCCCATCTTGGCGTAGGCCTCGGGCAAGTAAGCGGCCAGCACCATGTCGATGACCGTGACCCAGGTGGCGATGGTCAGGGTGTAGGTGGGGATGCGGATGCGCGGATGAATCCAGTTCTTCACCAGGGAGATGGTGCAACTGGAAAAAACCTGCACGAAGAGCACCGCCACCCCCAGCATGATGCCGTTCATCACCGTGGTGCTGATGCCCACCGCCGGGCACATGGAGAGCACCAGCCGAAAGATCGGGTTCTCGTTCAATATGCCGTTGACGACCAGTTGCAGATTCGACTTGTCCGTAGCCACGCGCACGCCTCCGGGTTAACGGCCCTTGCTCAGAAAGGCACCACTATCCGCTGTTCCGCCAGGACCCGATCCAAAAACGCGATCCGATAGGCGAATTTTTTGACAATACCCTTGACGCCGTTGGTCACCGAGCGGCTGGAAATGGTGGCGCCGGTGAGGGCATAGATATCGTGATCCTTGTACTGCTCCTGGATCCGCGCCACCTCCTCCGGCCCCAGCCGGCCGGTCTTGCCGGCCTCGAGGGCGCCACGGTACTCGTCGGGCAGGGGCTCCTTGACCACCCCGAGCTTTTTCAAGGCCTCATACGGCTTGCCACGGAACTGATTCTTGAAGTAATCCTGGACGATCTCGCCGCCCAGTCCAGGATCCTCCTCGTGCTCCATGATCTCCAGGCCGAGGACGGTAAAGCCGGGATCCAGCGCCAGGATAACCTTGACAAAGGTCTTGAAGCCCGGGAACTCGCCGGGCAGCAGATAGGCCTGGCGCTGGCCATTGTCCGTGACGATGATGGTCTGATCGGCGTACTGGATGGTCTTCCCAGAACCAACGGCCGTCTGCACCGCCTGCAGCCGCTCTTTCGCCTGTTCCGCCTTCTCCGGCGCAAGCCGCAGGTCATGCCGGGCAACAAACTTGCCGTCCAGAGCGATGGTCACCAGGGCAAAGGCATCCGTGGCCCCGCCCGCCACCGGCACCAGGTAGCCCAAGGTTTGGACGTCCTGCTCGGTGACCAGATAACGGTACACCGGATGCAGGGCCAGGGAGGCGGGGGCCGGCTTGGCGGCCGAATAGCCCAGCAGGCTCAGCATGACCTTCTGCTCATTGACCTGCTGGTTGTGCTGTTTGGCGCGGTTGGTGACGATGAAGCTGCCGCCCATGATCAAAGCGGCCACCAGACAGGTAAGGGTCAGGCGGAAGATGATGGTGGAGATGTCCTTCATTTCTTCGCACCTCCCTGCAACGGGGCGAAACGCTTGGGCTTGAACCAGCGGTCGAGCACCGGGCTCAGCGGGTTCATGAGCAGGATGGCGTAGCAGATGCCCTCTGGATAGCCGCCCTTCAGGCGAATGAGCACGGTAAGCGCTCCCACCCCTACCCCGTAAATAAGCTGCGCCATCTTGCTGGTGGGGCTGGTGACGTAATCGTTGGCCATGAAGAAGGCGCCCAGCAAGGCGCCACCGGCCAGCACCGCCAGGAGCGGGTCACCGCCGGCCACCCGGGTCAGCAGGGCGATGGTCGCCAGCACGGTGACCGGGATGTGCCAGGTAATGTAACCGCGATACAGCAGATACAGGCCGCCCAGCACCAGCAGCAGCCCCGAGGTTTCGCCGATGCAGCCGGGCCGCCAGCCCAGGAAAAAATCGGTGTAGACGTTGGGGGCGGCGCCGAACTGGGCGGTGAAGGCGGCCATGCCCTGCCCTTTCAGTACGGCCAGCGGCGTGGCGGTGGTCAGGGCATCGATCGGGGTGCCGAGATAGGAGAAGATGGCCAGATCACGCAACGGCGGCAGCCAGGCCGAGGTCATGGCCACGGGAAAGCTGGCCATCAGAAAGGCGCGGCCCAAGAGGGCGGGATTGAAGATATTGAAGCCGATACCGCCCAGCAGGTGCTTGCCAACGTAAACGGCCATGACCGAGCCCAGGATCGGCAGCCAGAGCGGCACGCCCGGCGGAATGACAAAGGCCAGCAACATGCCGGTGATCACGGCGCTGCCGTCCTTTACCGTCACCGGCCGTTTCAAGCACTTCTGGGTGATGGCCTCCACGGCCACGCAACTCACCACGCTCACCGCCGTGATGATCAGGGTTCGAATGCCGAAGATGAACACCGAGAAAACCAGGGGCGGCACCAGGCAGGCCACCACGGTCCACATGATTCTGGCCACCGATTCGCCGCTCTTCACATGCGGGGAGATCGAAACCTTGAGCAGCCCCGGCAGGGGGCCCGGCTTTTCCTTATCTGTCTCTGGCGTGTTAATGGCGGTTCTCCTTCACGCAGGTTAGCAATTTGCCTCTGGACGGCCTACTTTCTCGCCCGCAGCTTGGCCAGCCGGATAAACTGGACCAGGGGCCGCTTGGCCGGGCAGACATAGGCGCAGCACCCGCACTCAAAACATTCAAACACCCCGAAGGGCTCGGTGTCCTTTTCGCGCCCCGCCTCCACGTAAATGGCGATTTCCTTGGGCTCCAATCCCATGGGGCAGGCCGCCAGGCACCAGCCGCAGCGGATGCACTGGGAATGCGGGGTGGAATCAATCTCGTCCTCGGCCAAAAACAACACCGAGGAGGTGGTCTTGGTGACGGGAATCTCCAGGGAAGAGGCGGCGAAACCCATCATCGGGCCGCCGAAGACGATCTTGGCCAGCTCCGGCGTCACCCCGCCCAGATACGCGACGATCTCGTTCAGCCGGGTGCCAACCCTGACCAGCAGGTTGGCCGGCCGCCTGATCCCCTTGCCGGAGATGGTCACCACCTTTTCGTAGAGGGGCTTGCCCAGAACCACGGCATCGAAGATGGCCTTGGTGGTGCTGACGTTGTGGACCACCACGCCGACCGCCGAGGGCAGGGCAAAACCGGGCACCTTGCGGCCGGTGATGCTCTGAATGAGCTGTTTCTCGGAGCCTTGCGGGTATTTGACCTTGAGCACATCCACCGTGATGGTGCCAGCGCCAACGGTATTCTCGCGCACCGCCTTTTGCATGGCCGCGATGGCGTCGGGCTTGTTGGCCTCGATGCCGATATGACAGCGGGAGACCCCGAGTACCGCCATGATGATCCTGGCGCCTTCGACGATCTCGGCGGCGTGCTCCAGCATCTGCCGGTGGTCGGCGGTGATGTACGGCTCGCACTCGGCGCCATTTAAAATCAGGGTGTCGATCTTGGCCTCGGGCGGCGGCGACAGCTTGGCGTGGGTGGGGAAACCCGCCCCGCCAACCCCGACGATGCCACCCTGGTTGATGGCGGCCAGCAGTGCGGCCCGGTCCAGACCGGCCCAGTCTTTACGCGTATAGACCCGGGCGGGGGCCTCATGGTCGGTTTGCAGGGTGATGGCCGGTGCGGTAACCCGCATGGGATGGGCGACCGCGCCAATCGCCTTGACCTTGCCGGCCACCGGCGCGTGAATGGGGGTGCCGAGCCCCTTGGTCACCGTGCCGATGACGTCGCCCTCGGCCACGCTATCGCCCTTCGCCACCGTGGGGGTGCACGGCGCCCCGATATGCTGGCCAACGAAGATATCCAGCTCATCGGCAACCGGCATCACCTCAATGGCCAGCCCCGCCGTCAGGTGCTTGGCGGCCGGCGGATGCACGCCGCCCTTGGGAAATGTCAACAGGTCTTTCATATCGCCCTTGCGTTGCGGTATCTGGTTATGAACGCGTCCTCTACATAATGGATCACGGCATCGAGCCTTTGCTTAATACACCAATCATCACTTTTTTCAACACAAACGTGACGGACTCGCAAAAACTCGCATGGTTCGCTTTCGCCTTCAATTATGATAAAAAGTTATTGACTTTAACCATTTTTTCCTTTTGATTGGGAGAATGTTAGTCGGAACCTATCATTGTCACTGCCGCTTGCAGACGCCCGCGCATCTGCCGGCCTTTAAAGGTTCCACGCTGCGGGGCGGTTTTGGCCATGCCTTGCGGAAGGTCGCTTGCGCCCTCAGACGCCAGACCTGCCAGGATTGCCTGCTCGGCTCCAGTTGCGCCTACGCCGTCATCTTTGAAACCCAACCCGCCTCCCGCGCCGGACAGGAAGATGCCGCCCGCATCGCGGCCCGGCCCCACCCCTATGTTTTCATGGTGCCCCAAGACGCCCGGCAGGAATTCGCGGCTGGCGACGAATTCGAATTCGGCCTTGGCCTTTTCGGCAAGGCCAACGAGTATCTGCCGCACATCGTGTATGCGATCGAGAACCTTGGCGGGTTGGGCCTGGGCCGGAGCAGCGCCAATGGCCTTGGCAGGTTCTCCCTGGTTGCCGTCACCAGGGATGGCGAAGAGATTTACCGCGCCGACACGAAAGTCCTGCGCCATGCCAGCCCCCTTATTCCCTTGTCCGTCCAGCCTGCCGCCCATGGCGGGGCAACCTCACTGGCCATCGACCTCATCACCCCCCTGCGCTTGAAACAGGACAACCACTTTCAAACCTCCCTGCCCTTCCACATGCTGGTCAGGGCAGCCCTCAGAAGAATCTCCTCCCTGGAAAACGCTTACGGCGAAGGCGAGCCAGCTCTGGATTATGCTGGTCTTGTCAGGCGGGCACAAAATGTCACCCTCGGCCATAGTACCTGTCAATGGGTCGAGCTGGAACGCTACAGTAACCGACAAAAGACAGCCATGCTCATGGGGGGGCTGCTCGGCACCCTGCGCTACGAAGGGAACCTCGATGAATATGTTCCCTTGCTGAAATATTGCGAGAAAACCCACCTGGGAAAACAGACATCCTTCGGGCTGGGCCAGATTCAGGTACACATATAAAGACGCCAGATGAAAAACATCCTGCTTGCGGTTGCCGGGCTCAATCCCCAGGTAATCACCGAGGCCCTCTACGCCCTTCTGCACGAAGGCCGCACGGTTGATGCCATCCATGTGATCACCACCCGGACGGGGCGGGAGAAGATTCTCGCTCGCCTCCTGACCCCGGCGGGCGGGGTGTTCGCGGAGTTCCGCCAAGAATTCTGCCCTGATATCGCCATCCAGTTCGGGCCTGAAAACATCCACGTCCTGCAGCGGCCGGATGGCCGCGAGCTTGACGACATCGTGACGGACGAAGACAACGAAATCCTCCTCGAAACCTGCCTTGGCCTGACCTTTGAGTTTACCAGCCAGCCGGGCACGGCCGTATTTTTCCTGGTGGCCGGCGGCCGCAAGACCATGACCTCCTGCATGAGCCTGGCGGCCCAGCTTTATGGCCGGCCCCAGGACCGCATTTACCATGTCCTCGTCTCGCCGGAGTTCGAGTCGTGCCCGGACTTCTGGTACCCGCCCAGGGAGTCGGTCAGCATCACCCTGTATGACCGCAAGCATGAGCCCGTGCTTAAGGAAACCAGGTACGCCGCCATCCATCTCATCACCATCCCCTTTGTCTCGGTCCGCGACCGGCTGGACCGCGGCCTGCTCGACCGGCCACGGCCGCCGGCCGACCTCATGCAGTCGCTGGTCCGCGACGCCCCCCGCCTGCTCACCGTGGATCTCGCCGCGGGCAAGATCGTTTACGGCGCCGTTGAGCTCGATATGCATCCGGCCCGCCTGGCCCTCTATGCCTTTTTCACCGGGCTCAAGCTCCGCTGCAAACTGGACCAGCCCTGTCACAATTGCACCGCATGTTTTATCGAGGCCACCGAGGCGCTTGGCAACGACGAAATCACCGAACTCTATCGCCATATCATCGGCGGCTGTCGCCTCAAGGAAATGAGCGACACCGGCATCGCCCGGCTCTCACGCGAAAACTTCAACAGTTACAAATCCAAAATACGTCAGGACATCCTGGGCCGGTTTGGCCAAACCCATGTCAAGGAACTGGAAATCGCCGCGGTCGGCGGCAAACCGGATACCCGCTTCGGCCTGATGCTGGACCGCGGCCGGATCAGGATGGAGGAATGACTCAGAGAACTGCTGAAAAATATCGGAGGCCCACATGACAGAGCACCAAAAGAAGGCCATGATCATTTCCGTAGGCGGTACTACGGAGCCGATCGTGGCATCCATTTGCGCCTGCGGGCCGGAATTCATCTCCTTTCTGGCCTCGCAGGAAAGCTGTGCCAAAATTCCTGAATGCCTCCGGGATGCCAAAGAAAAATCAGGGCGGCTGGCCTCCTTCGAGCAGACCCTGGTGGATGATGTGAATGACCTTGTCCACTGTTACGGTAAGGCTGAAGAGGCGGTCCAACGGGTGCTTGCCAAAGGATACCCCGGCAGCGAGGTGATGGTTGATTATACGGGCGGCACCAAGAACATGACCGCGGCCCTCACCCTGGCCGCGGTTTCTCATGGGTTTTCCTTTTCCTATGTGGGCGGCAGGGAGCGAACCAAGGAAGGGCTAGGCATTGTCAAGGACGGATCCGAAGAGGTGCGCCGAAGCCTCAATCCGTGGGATATCATGGGGATTGAGGCCAGGCGGGATATCGCCCTGCTTTTCAACCAGTTTCAGTTTACGGCCGCCCAAGAACGGATAGCAGGGCTTAAGGGAAAAAATGTCCGCTTCCCGAGCCGCTACGAGAAGCTCGGCTTTATGGTGGAAGGCTTTCAGCTTTGGGATCTCTTCCGGCACTCGGAGGCGCAGCAGCGCTTTAGTCGCGCCCGCCTTGAGGAACTGGCCGAGCTCGACGATATTTTCTTTCGGCAGCCAGCCCTTGCCACCTTGAAGCTGCTTCCTTTTTTACAAAAATTAACGGAAGACAAAAAGAAGAACCCCATCAGTTTGTGTCTGCTGGACCTCTATGCCAATGCTGAACGCCGTTTTCAGGAAGGCAAGATCGATGATGCCGTGCTCCGTCTCTATCGGGTGGTGGAAATGGCGGCCCAGGCTCGACTTGTCACAGCCTGGTCCATCGACACCAGCAACGTGGACAGAACCCGTATCCCGGAAACAGTGCGTGCTGAATACATCAAGCGATACGCTGCCCCGGACGGCCAGATAAAAATTTCCCAGGCAGCGGCCTTCCGGCTGCTGGAGGCCCTGGGCGATGAACTGGGGCGCACCTTCAGCCAGCATGAGCAGAAATTCAAAAACATCCAAAAGGCACGAAATGACTCCTACCTGGCCCATGGCTTCCAGAGTATCGGACAAAACGCCTTTCAAAGTCTGCGGGAATTTGTCCTCACCCTTAAGCTGTTTGACCCTGCGGACTTGCCAGTCTTTCCAAGATTTGATGTAGCGTTTTCTGGAACAAAAGAAACGGTTGGCCCAGGGCCAGGTGCCTGCAATGTTGCAACAGGTGCAATAGTTTGTTGCGGGTGGTAAGAGGAGAAGGCACCGGACATCGCGCTTCAACTGACCCTGGCCGGGCTGCTGGTCGGCGTACGGGTGTCATAGAGCTCCTCCCTGCGCCAGGAGCGTTCCCCCCATGTCCCGGCTCAGGAGGGCAAGGCTTTTGCGCAACGATTCGAGACGCCGCTGTTTTTCCGCCCCGTCCCGCGCCGCCATCTGTTCCAGATATTCCCGGACCATGGCGGTCAGGGAGGTATTTTTCTCGATGGCGATCTTGCGGACTTTTTTGATAATGGTCTCATCAACGCTCAAGGTGATGTTGGTCATGACGCCCTCCGTCTCCCATATTATGTGCCACCCTTATTATGGGCGGCGCTACGGCGTCTGTAAAGCACAGCCTGTCATGCCCCCTGGACCTCCGCTCCGCGGGTGATAGGCCACGCCGCCAGGCGCTTCACCGACAAGGATGAGACCGGTTGCAATGTTTCCGAGGTGGCGGAAAAACAACTGCAATGGCAGTATGCCAGAAAAGATAAACCAGAAAACAGGGGAGAGGGAAAACCATGAACGACACGGTTCTGAAAATCGCCCTGGCCGGGCTGTTGCACGATATCGGGAAGTTCGCGCAAGGCTGCCTTGAGCTGCCACCAGGTTTCCGTGAGAACAACGAGGCTATTTTTCAGCCGACGGCCCATCACGGCGGCGGGTACAGCCATCAGCACGCCATGTTTACGGCGGCCTTTATTGAGCAATTGGCAGCGTCCCTGCCCACGAAATTAAACGATCCCAAGTGGGGCGGGGGTGAATCGGGCGACACTTTCCAAAAATTGGCGGCCTGTCACCACAAACCGGAAAGCGCCATGCAACGCATTATCACCGAGGCGGACTGCATTTCCAGCGGGCTTGACCGGGCGACCTTTGCCAAAGGCGACTCTATTCCATTCCAGGAGTTCAAAAGCACTCGCCTGTTGCCTGTCTTGGAAGAGATCGAGATCATCAGTCCCGGCAAAAAAAGAAAATTTACCACTGCAGCAGACTTTTCCTGTCGCTATCCGCTTGCGCCATTGAGCAGCGCTGCCATCTTTCCGGCAACTGAAAGGGAAGGGAAAATCACCAAGGCCGAGGCGGACGCCGAGTATCGGAAATTGTTCGACGCCTTTATCGCAGGGCTCCGCTCCCTCTGGCACACCCAAGATAGTCTTAGCCTGTGGGCCGAGCATTTTGATTCGCTTCTGCAGACATACACCTCCTCCATCCCAGCGGCACGCGTCAAAAACGTGGTACATGATATTTCACTGTATGACCATTGCCGCACCACCGCGGCTCTGGCTAGCGCCATCTATCTGTATCATGCTGACCGCGACACCATGAACAGCACGGCGGTGAGCACGGAGCAGGAAGAAAAATTCTTGCTGGTCACCGGTGACTTCTATGGCATTCAGGATTTCATTTTTGCCGGAGGCGGCGACACGCAACGATACCGATCCAAGCTGCTCCGGGGGCGTTCCTTTGCCGTTTCTCTTTTTTCCGAACTGGCGGCCGACATGCTCTACCGTCGCGCTGATCTCACCTTTCTTTCCGTTATTTTGAATGCGGCGGGCAAGTTTACCGTGCTGATGCCGAACACCGAGGCTTCCAGAGTAGCGACTCGCGACGTGGAGGCAGAGGTCAATCAGTGGCTTTTCGATATCTCCCTGGGCCAAAGCAGTATGGGGTTTTCCAGTACTCCAGCCTCTCCGGCTAATTTTTTACGAGGCGGTTTTCACGGTCTCTGGCAAAAGCACTGCGACAATATGGACAAGCGAAAAGGGGCAAAGATTGATCTCGACCGTTACGGCGGCGTGGTGCCCGGTTATCTTGAAAGTTTTCGCAATGACTTGGCAAGTAAGCTCTGCCCCCTCTGCGGCAAGAGGCCATCCCACCCGGCGGTGGAAAAGGATAAGGCCTGGCTGCATGGCGATACCTCGGCCTGCCGGGTGTGCCGCGATCATGTCATGCTGGGGACTAGTCTGGTCAAGGGCAATCGTTTGGCGATCTGGGAAACCGGCCACCCGTTGCCTGCCCGTGAATGTTTGACCATGCCGATTTTCGGCAAGTATAATGTCTCATTCACGTCTGACGAACATCCAAACCCCGCTCGCCAGGGCAAACTCCTGCATCTCTTCACCCTGAGCGCCCAGGCGGATGGCACCTTGGACAACCAGACCGCTGTCCGTTTGATCAATGGCTATGTGCCGGTGTATCGGCCAGAAGACGAGCATGACGATCGGCTCTTGGCGGGCAGGGCATCGGAGGAGAAAAAGCTGGAACTGGTTGACGATATCAAGGAAGGCCGTCCCAAGACCTTTGCCCATATCGCCAGTAAGGCCTTGAACCAAAACCCGGATGGTAAGAAGCATCAAGGTATAGCCGCCATTGGCGTGCTCAAGGCGGATATTGATAATTTGGGCGCCCTGTTTGGCTATGGCCTGCAAGAGGATCGTTACACCATTTCCCGGATCGCCACCTTGAGCCGACAACTCAATTTTTTCTTCACCCTCTATCTGCCGCACTTGTTGGCCAATACGGAGGAGTTCCGGGATGTGTACACCGTCTTTGCCGGCGGCGATGACCTCTTTTTGATCGGCCCCTGGAACCGTTTGGCCGACTTGGCGGCCCACCTTCGCCAGCGGTTTGCGGCGTATTGCTGTCAAAACCCCGACATTCACTTTTCGGCGGGTATAACGGTACATAAACCACATGTGCCGGTGGAACGGTTGGCCAAGGATGCCGAGGAGTCCCTGGCCGCTGCCAAGAACGCCGGACGAAATAGCATCACCGCCTTTAACGCCACCGTGAAGTGGAATAACTTTGACTGTCTCCTTGACTGCCGAACGGAAATTCGCGCCTGGCTACAGGAAGGGCTAATCCATGTCGGCTCGTTTTACCGCTTCAATGAATTTCTGGCGATGCGCGAGCAGGAAAAAAGGCTTTCCGGGCTTGGCGCCTCGCTTCTCGATGCCATGTCCTGTCTCAAGTGGCGGGCTTTGTTTGTCTACAACATTGAAAGAAACATGAATAAGGAGTTGAAAGGCGCGGAGCGTAATGCCGCCCGGTGCCGGCTGGTTGCTTTTGTGGACTGGCTCAACAGCTTCGATGCCGGGGTTCGCATCCCCTTGTGGGACGTGCTCTACAATCAACGGTCGCTCTAAGCAAAAAAAGGAGGATACGAATGCAATATGTCTTATGGAAGGATCCAGTCAAAAAGGTGATTGACCCCACGCTTTTTTCGGATATGGCCGAGAAACTCGCCAAGGACATCGGGAGCAAGGGAAGCAACGTCAACAAGGGCACGCAGTTACGACGCTTTTTTGATGAAATCGTTCGCTTGAACACCATGTCTCGCGCCGCGCAAACCGACTGGGATCAAATCCTGCCCCATGTCCATATGCTGCTGGCCAAAGTCGCCTATGCCAAGGGCCGGAAATTAGTGACCGATGAGTTTGTCGGCTTCATGAAAACCGGCATCGAGCAGATCAAGCGCAAAGAGGACTTGCAGGTCTTTGCCAATCTGTTTGAGGCCTTTACTGCCTTTTATAAAATTCACGGACCTAATTGACGGGAGGAACATCCATGCAATTGAACGATATCAAACAGATCAAGGGCCGAATCATCCTGCAGAGCGGCCTCCATATCGGGGCCGGTGACCTGGAGATGCACATCGGCGGCACCGACAACCCGGTGGTCAAACACCCGCACACCCTGGAACCATATATCCCCGGCTCTTCCCTGAAAGGCAAGGTCCGGTCTCTCCTGGAGATGCGCAGCGGCCTGATCGGCCTCTTCGGCAATAATGGTACTGCCTTGAGCGCCAAAGTCCTTGACCGCCAGGAGCTTTCGCCCACACAAAGAGAGCAGGCCGAGGCCATCCTGAAATTGTTCGGCTCCTCCGGCGCTGACGGTGAGGCCGCAGCCAAACTCGGCCCAACCAGATTGTCCTTTGCCGATTGCAACCTGGCTGAGTGCTCCCGCGATGAACTACGGGGCCAGAATTTGCCCTTTACCGAGGTTAAATCGGAAAACACTATCAACCGGATCAATGGCACTGCAGAGCATCCCCGTTTTACCGAACGGGTGCCGTCCGGACTGACTTTTGACTTCGCCATTTCGCTCAAAGTCTACGGTCAGGATTCCGGCCTGGAAAAATTTCTGTTGGATGGTTTGAAGATGCTGGAATATGACGCCTTGGGCGGCAGCGGCAGCCGGGGATATGGTCGGGTGCGCTTTGAGTTTGACGATGCGGCGCTGCAACAACAGTTTAACGATGTCACTCTCTTTGCGGGAAAGAACAATTAACCAAGCTGACAGGAGGCCCATGCCGTGGAACGAAACAACCTGATTCAGGAAATTGATAACCTGGCACTTCCGGAAAAAATTCTCCTGGTTGAGGACATCTGGGATTCCATCGCACGCAGCAATGCAGAACTGCCCTTGCCGGAATGGCAACGACAAGAACTCGATCAGCGATACGCCGAATACAAGGCAGGCAAGGCGACACTCCATGACTGGCAGGACGTCCATGCCGCATTGAGGAATCCTGTCCGATGAAGATCATCTATACCGGACGCGCCAAGT